>Ga0115851_100511_pt1 | contig 17592 bp, 14 predicted proteins | sample InSIn2gowninarea_FD_83865 | JGI IMG/M metagenome (GOLD analysis project Ga0115851, IMG submission 83865)
AGGTGTCAAAGAAGCTGAAGGAAGGATTTCTTGCTGCAGCAACTTCTCCAGCAGAGTGTAGACTCAGTAGAAAATCCAAGGTATTTCTCAAGCTAGTTTTCTTTGTTGATGTTGAAGACAGTCAGTTATTTTAATACACAGTCGAGTATTTTGAAGAGTGCAAGAATGGCTGGAGCCAGCACTAGCATAGGTATCTTTAATACTCATCTCCCAAAATTTAATGGGAAAAACTATGACTATTGGGCAATAACTATGAGAGCCTTGCTTGCTTCACAAGACTTCTGGGAATTTGTTGAGGATGGTTTTGATGAACTACCTGATGATTATGAGTTTAACAGTTTAACTCAGGCACAGAAAGATCTATTGAAGAGCTATAAGAAGAAGGATTCTAAAGCCCTCTATTTTTTGTATCAAGAAGTGCACGAGAATGTGTTTCCAAGGATAGCAGCAGCCAAGACATCCAAAGAAGCATGGCAAACTCTCAAGACAGCCTATCAAGGCATGGAGAAAGTGAAGACAACAAAACTATAGTTGCTGAGGAGAGATTTTGAGAATCTTTGCATGAAGGAGTCAGATAATATTGACTCATTCTTCACACATGTCATTGGTCTGGTCAGACAGATAAGGTCTTATGGAGAGATTCTTGAAGAAAGGAGGATTGTAGAGAAACTATTGAGGATCCTACCCTCAAAGTCTGATGTGATTGTCACCACCAAAGAAGAGACAAAGGATCTCACAAACTTCTCAGTTGATGAACTACATGCATCGCTCATAACACATGAGTAGAGATTGAGTAGAAATGAAAACTCATCTCTAGAACATGCCTTTAAGACTTAGATGTTCTTTTGAAGAGGAAGATGTCAAGGCAGAGAAAACAAGAGAGGAAGAGGAAGAAGCCAAAACAGAGGTGGAAGAAACAGTCCAGCAAATGCTCAAGGAAGAGGCAGCAATCCAAATTAGAACCAAGGCCAAGGCAGCAACCAACAAAGTGGACAACATCATGCTCAAGGACAAAGGTATGATAAATCCAATATCCAATGTCACTATTGTAAAAAATATGGGCATTATGCAAATGAATGTAGGATGAAGCAGCATGATATGAGTAATAGAACTAGTTCAAATTTCACTAGAGAAAATATCAGCCAAGAAAATTTATTTTTAGCCTGTAATATAGCTGAAGAAAAGAGTGAAGATGTATGGTTTATGGACTCTGGTTGCAGTGACCATATGACAGGAAACATAGCCCTGTTTTCTATGTTAGATGAGAATGTGAAGTCACAAGTCACACTAGGGACTGATAGTAAAGTTTCTGTTATGGGAAAAGGAGAAGTAAATGTCTTAACAAATAAAGGTGAAAATAAAACCATAGCAGATGTTTATTATGTTCCTGGAATGAAATGTAATCTCTTAAGTATTGGACAACTTGTTCAAAAGGGTTACAATGTTTTCTTTTTGGATGATGTATGCACCATCATGGATAAAAAACACCCAGCAAACAATGTATTGTTGAAGTGAAGATGACAAGGAACAGGATGTTCCCTCTCAGAATGATAGTAGATGTAAAAAATGGAGAAGAAATAGCAGCAGTGACACAAGAGGCTTTCCAAAGCGAACCAAAGGATGAAAATTGGTTGTGGCACTTGAGATTTGGACATCTCAACTTTGGAGGTCTTAACTTGTTGAGTAGAAAAGGAATGGTAAGAGGATTACCATTGATAGAGAAACCAGACAGCCTTTGTGGAGGTTGCATCTTGGGGAAACAACACAGAGAAAGTTTTCCATCAGGGAAAAGCATAAGGGCAAAAGCATCCTTAGAGATTGTGCACTCAGATTTATGTGGACTGGTGCAAACTCCATCTCTTACAGGCAGCCACTATATTCTAACATTTATTGATGATTTTACTAGAAAAACTTGGGTTTATTTCCTTAAGAACAAAAGTGAAGTGTTTGAAAAATTTTGCAATTTCAAAGCACTTGTAGAAAACCAAAGTGGACAACATATCAAAGTTCTAAGAACTGATAGAGGAGGTGAGTATATCTCCAAGGAATTTCTATGTTTTTGTAGAGAAAATGGAATTCATAAGCAATTTACCACTAGGTACACTCTGCAACAAAATGGAGTTGCAAAAAGGAAGAATAGGACAATCATGGATATGGCAAAGAGCATGTTAAAGGCAAAGCATTTGCCAAATGATTATTGGGCTAAAGCTGTACATTATGCAGTGTACATTTTGAATAGATGCCCTACAAAAGTAGTCATGAACAGAGTGCCGGAAGAAGCATGGAGTGGGAGAAAGCAAGGAGTCACCCACATGAAAGTTTTTAGATGTGTGGCTTATGCACACATTCCAGATCAGCTAAGGAAGAAGTTGGACAACAAAGGGGAGAAATGTATTTCCATTGGATACAGTGAGGAATCCAAAGCTTACAAGTCGTATAACCCATCCACCAAGAAACTTATTGTGAGTAGAGATGTTTAGTTCATTGCGGAGGAAGCTTGGGATGGAAGCATAGAGAAAACAGTGAATTTTAAAAACTCTTTGTCACATGATGAAGATGATGAGGAGATGGCTGAAACACATCCCCAAATAGCAACACCAACACAAGAGCAGCAAGAGACACCCTTGAGGAGAAATGAAAGTTCTTCTCCAAGCACACCACAAGGAGGAAATTCAAGTGCTTCTTCAAGCACTTGTACACCAAATGAAAGAGGTAAGAAGTTCAGAAATTTAAGTGACATTTATGAACAAGAGGCAACAAATGAAGGTATGAATTATTTGTTTGCTTTATATTGTCATGTTGATGACCCTGTTCATTTCGAAGAAGCAATTAAATATAGGAAATGGATAGAAGCTATGGATGAGGAGATCAATGCCATAGAAAGAAACAAGACATGGGATTTAGTTGAACTATCAAAAGGAAAAGAAGTCATTCTTCCCATGAATGGGAGAAAGGAATTGAAGTCCCTTGAAGATATGTTTAAAGAGTATGGAGTTCGATATGTAGCTCTTGCCAAGATGACCGAGATAGGCTTCACTGCCAACACCCTTGTCAATATGACAGAGGAAGAGATTGAAGATTTGATGAAGACCCTGGTAGAACTCTATCATATGGATCTTCTTATAGGGGAGAGATATGGAATTAAATCTGCCATAAGAGCAGAGAAGAAAAGGTTGCAGGATAGCTTGCAGACGCAAAGTTTGGAAATCTTGTCTGAGGCAGAGAGAAAGAGGATATTACATGATGATCAGAATACTTTTGCAGCTGTTATGGCATCCGAAGGAACATCTAAGGAACTGAGAGCAAATGACCCACTGATTTTCCCAGAAAGCATAAGTGCAGATCATGCCCCAATGAATATAGCCAGGTGCAAAGACAGTACTCTTATTCTCCAGAACAGTAACCAGGCATAGTTTTGTGGCTCGGGATTGATTGGAGTGCCTGGGCACAGTAGTGAGAGCGATGAAAGGAAAGTTGATACAAATAGGCAGAAAAGTTTTGAGTTTTTGAGGAAATGTCTGGGTATGACTGATAACCCAGCAGTTGAAATTAAAGGGGAGTGTTGAAATACTACTTTCAACTGCAGCACCAATTAAAACAGCAAATCGAGACTAGATTTTTCCTTACACGGTGCAAATTTTATTTTTTAGGATCAAGAAAATAAAAAATTTAAGAACACAAAAATCATGGCAGAGTTGGTAAAACTAGTAAACACCAAGTTTTATTACAGACATGGAGAATGTACCGCAACATCCAGAAATTTCAGGAATTAAACTTATATGTCTGCTCCTCCATACCTTGTTTGAATTTCTAGTCTTTTCATTAAATTTTAAGTAGTTTTTTTTTACAGTATACACAATGTTTTTTTTTGTTGACTATGTAATGTAATATGCAGCACGCAGCAATGTATGCAAGAAGTTTTTTTTTTTTACACAGCAATGTTAATTTTCAGTAGAGATAGAGTGTTTTGCAATGCACAACAGTGAAGAGATAGTGTGTTAATTCTTCAACAGAAACAGAGTATTTTGTAATGCACAGCAGTGCAGACACATCAATATCAATTTGCAAGCAGAGAAAATGTGAAATCTTTGGAACTGCATCTGAAGCATTCCTACTGTAATCCCTCTGTGAGAGGAAGAATTTTATAACTCCAGTTTCAGCATTTCTGAAACACCGTTGCTGAAACTCAGTTGACGAAACTTTCTTGTTAAAACAAAGTCTTCCGCAAACAATTTTAGTTTCTAGTGTTAAAACAGAGTGTTAGAAATAGAGCATTATTCTCTGTTTGTCTCTTCTAGAATTATCAAAAACTCCTAACAATTTATCCTGAGCGCCACAAGTTATTAGGATTTAGACAGTACTATGTGTGCTTCTAGTAACATTAACCACACTAATTCGTAGCTCAACAGCTTATTCGGACATGGACAACACTGTGAGCCCTTGAGAAAAAGGCAGCTTGATGATGTAGCTCTTGAACCCTGCCCTCCGAAACAGCCCTTTGAATTCCTTCCCCTGTTCTCTCCTTCCCACTCGGCTATATTGACCATCATCTCAATGTTAAATAACAAACCCTATCTCCTCGACATATTTTTAGCTTCTTTCTCCTCCAACAATTGCCTCCACAATTAAGACTTTCCTGTTCCTTGGTCGCATCTTTTCAGCAACTTCACACCCTCCTTGTCTCCAATCATGGATACATAAATTTATTACGTGTTTTCAAAAATATCCCATAAATTTTCAAGGATATTGAGAATATTAGAATGACCCTTATACAAGGATGACGCACCCATGGAGAAATAGTCTAATTTTTTTTATTGGAAATGCAAAGCATAGATGAATTTGTTTAGTTGCAAACAAGTTTCTGAATTCATATCGTATTTATACTATTTTATAATATAAGTTTCTAACCAACAATTATGGTTCATTTTCATGAAAATGATCAGAAATATGAAATGAAAAGCTCATTCACAAATGTTTGAAATAAAAAATAAAGATATGAAAATAAAAACCAACAATAACCCTTGAAATTATAAATCTTATTATTAATTAAGAATTAAGGTCTCTGTCATAGTTACCTTCATCATGACTCCATCAGCTGAAGGACTCCCCTTTTCTCCACCTTCATCTTCATGAATCCATTAACCTCCATCTTTTCCACTCCCCAGACTCTCATAACTTTCTATAAATCATCATCCACTTGCTGTGGATGATAAAGCAATGAGTTATGGTGGAATTACCTTCATCATGACTCCATCAGCTGAAGGTCTCTGCCAGATCATATTAACCTCCATCTGCTCCATGCCTGAGACTCTCATAACTTTCTATAAATCATCATCCACTTGTTGTGGATGATAAAGAAATGAGTTGGCAAACAGTGTCATTTCATAAAGCTGGAGCTCATGTGGTGAACTGGATGATAAAGAAATGAGTTATGGTGGCAGAGATTATCATTTCATAAAGCTAGAGCTCATGGGGTGCTGCAGATTTAAGTGATGAGTTGATTTTTTGCACGACACATTGAGCCAATAGAGTGCATAGAGCCTGCCATCTATGGACTTCATGAACTCCAGCTTTATGAGATGATAATCTCTATTGCCAAGCCCATGGCTTTAAAAGTACACTTCATCCAATTCCATACCCATTCTTTTTTCTCATCCCATTGCACAGGGCGCCAGGCAACACATCAACTCATGATCATGGGAATCGGTAGGAGCTCCAACTTTATGAGATGATACTCTCCGTCACAATGTCCACAATGAAATAAGGAGGCCTTGATTAGTGCAGTTCATGTGACCAAAACTGGAATAGATGAATGGTTCATAGAGGCTGTCATGTTATTAGAAATGGAATGGGATGAGTGGTTGTGATTTGTTGATTATCTCTATCTTGATTGTAAATTTCGCAATATTGTTAAAACTGGACTGACGACATGGCTTCAGTTGAGATATTTTCTATTTTGTCCCTATCCATTTGGTTGGATGTCCTAGAATCTAGAGATAAGGACAAAGAAATAACAATGCTTAATGGGTGGTTAACTTTTTCCCATGTTTTGGGTTTCGCCAAGATTAGCCATCATCGATGCACCGTAATTTGGAAAAAAATAGTTCTATATTAATCTCATCCTTCAACACTATGGTAGCAACTGCTTTCCATCTAAATCCACGAATCAACAATAATCACACATCGAAGCGAATTTGAAAGTAGGGGAGTTCAAAAAAAAATTACTAGTCGAAGAAGGATATTCAGATATTTATAATGAAAAATATTCATTTTTAATAGTTAGATAAATTTAATTATAATTAATTTGTTTTAATGTTTATAAAATTAGTAATTGCACCACATCTTGTAAAGGAAACATCGCCTGGGAAAGAGGAGAATTAAATTGTTACTCTTCCTGCAACATCACGAGAAAAAATCACGCAAAAGACTAAGAACTTTGTTTCTTTGTTGTATAAGTCAAATACAAAACAAAAAGGAAAAATACAAAAGATGAGTAAATCTAAACTAGAATGCATATGGGCAAACAATATTGTCATTTGCATCATGTCATCCTACAGTTGGAATATGAGTGTTCTGCAAGATTTAGTTTTGAATCTTTAATTGAGAGCAAAGGAAACATTAGCAAATTCAATTTGTTATAACCCAACTTATAACATATGATAGAGTTTAATAGTGAAAACCAAAATCATTTATCTTAAATTAAAGTAGATTTGTTTGTAAGATAACAAAAAACATACCCTAGTCAAGGTTGAGTATCGGGTTGATTGTTGGATCGCTTAGATTCAATGGTGCCATCACTTGAACAACAATTTCCATTAGAGAAATCACAAATGAACCCAATGCTTTGAAATATATTGATCATTTACTAATTAAAAGAACGACATATAACTGAATATAAACAAAATAAGTTACTTTAAAAATAATATTTCTTTTTTCTTTTCTTTTTTAATGGTTATGAAATATTCATTTCAAAAATAAAAGAGGCTAACAACTTGGTACAATGTTAAGCAGATCACGAGGGGAACCAGAGAGAAAGTCCTAGATTTGTGTTTTCCTCCTTTTATGGGAAAATGAAAAACACTTGTTTTACCTACCACATTTAACTTGTAGATTCTATCATATTGCAGCAGTACAAGAATACATTTAGTTTTCATTGTTCACTATAATGAGAAACAAAACACTAGAGAGAAAAATAGTGATGGGGTTTGGGGCATAGTTGGGTTTGTCTACTCCTCCTACTCTTGATGGATGGATTTTTCCTATTTCTTTGGATGTATGTCGCTTTAATCGTTAGAGCTTGAATTCTCATAAAAATTATTTTTTACCATGTCTCGCAGACAGTGCAGGGCTTGTTCGATATGGGACCAACATTGGACAATATTGTCAAGAGAATTTATTAGCGTGGTTCATTAAAGATATAAGAACCCCAACTCTGAGGAGAAACACTCCTTCCACTGATTATGCAGAGTTTTGGCTTGTTTTAGATGTTCTTTCAGGGAGCTACAATGGGGACAACCATGAATCAAAGCCATTAGGCAAAAGGAGGAGAGGACAGAGGGGTGAACTGAGATTTCTGGGGATTCTGATGGTTCTAAGTGCAATGGGGTTGCGGAGTGAGACAAGAAGCACCACAGGGTAGAGAGAACAAATAAGAAGATAAGGAAAGAGACTCAGAGGGAGGTTGCATACTGGAGGAAAGAATAGGCCTAAGAGGGAATAAATGAGGAGAATTTATGGAAGGGAGAGAGCAAGACACAGTCATGAGAACTCTTTGAAGAATCAAGTGAACAATTGTGATCTAAGTAAATTTCAAAGGAGAATAGCCCGAGAAGATACTCCTATTCGCTTGGAAATTAGTGCTTTGACCAATAAGGATATGTTGAGGGTTTCTGAAGGGTTTGTTGCCAAAGTGGAAAGGACAATTTTTTGAAATGATTATGAGTAGAGTCCTTTCTTGCATGTGATCAAGTAAGAAATCAGGTAATATACTTGATAAAAATCTCCTCGTTCATCCTGGCCTCTCCTCGGGATCTATAACATGCATTGTTTTCCAATTCGTCCACCGTGCCATTATTTTCTATGAAGACGTGATAATAGGAGACCTCTCCCAAAATCCTCATTTGATGTTGAATTTGAGAGACTATTTTCCCAAGGTCAGCATTTTTTGGAATCATATTTTTTACCATCTGATGAATGAGGATAATTGAATCTCTAATCACTATCATATTTTTGAAATTGCGCTCACAAAGGATCTGAACATTGAGAAGGAAGCCATAAGCCCTATCCATGTTGTTATGTTCAATACCTAACTCGCAATCGAATGACATTGATTTTTATCCCAGATGACCGATAATGAAACCTCCTGTGCTAGCTCGATTGAGATTTGATTTAGAGGCACCATCAAAGAAGAGGCAACTCCACCTGAGAGATTTTAGCCAATGCTTGAAAGTCTGATCTTTCAAACGCACCTTCCAATTAACTAAACTGAGAAGATTTCTCATGGGTAGATAGACAATGTGGGGTGAGCTATCTAAGACGAAGTTGAACTGATGTCTCTCTTCGTTTTCTAATAGATTGATATATATTTTATTGTTACCTTTGGATAAAATGGTTTCCATGGAAAGACTTCGTATTTTGGCCAAGACTTTCCTGCTTTCAGGATTTTTGTTTTGAAATATATATTTGTTCCTTGCTAACTAGCGCTGCCAAAATAAAAAAGTCGAGAGGATATTCTAGAAGCATTTAAGCATGATTTTGTTTTTGAAAGAACAAGGATAACTATGATTTGAATTGACAAAGAATACATATATGATAAGAGTGGAATTTAATTGGACTTGGAGAGGACTTACCAAGGCTTGCTAGCAATTATTTGAGAGTTTTCATGAAATGAAAATATGATGAATGGATTCCTCAACTTTGAATAAAAAATAGAAGATTGAAGGACCATGGACGCCATATTTTTTGAGATTGTCAATTGTGAGAATATTCCCCTTGAGCATTATCCATATGAAGACTTTGATTTTGGGGAGACTTCCAGATTTCCAAACAATTTTCCAAAGGGGGCATATGGGCTATTATTCAATACCATCTTGGAATTTTCCATATCCAGACTTGACTGAATAATCTCTTCCAATTGGCTTTCATTTGAAATTTTACTTTTGCCTAAAACAAATAGGGGTCACTCCCTTAAGATTGTGGAGGAGGAGGTTCCTTTGATGGAGAAGCTTAGGGCGGACTGTAGGAAGATTCCATTTGTCCCATATATTGTCATGTTGATTCTAGGATGAAATTCAATTCGATTTTAAAATGCCTTTATTTTGATGCCATAACTCGAGATATTTAATGTCCTGTAAGGAAGAGAGAGAAGGCTTACCCATAATGCTATATGTAGAGATGTTTATTTCGTGTCCTCCCCTAGGGATTCTAGAAGAATAAGATTGTATAAATGGAAGATCTTTTTTGCATAGCTTCCAAATTTGCGAATGTGGTCTATTATGAATCTAGGAGGTGAGAAACTAATATCCTGAGGTGCTAATTATATTTATGCCCTAAAACTTGCTTTCACCATAAAGCTTCTCCAGTTATTAGCGTCCATATGAGTTTTCCTCCCAAAGTCGAGTTCATCAAACCTGGATGCATGATGGATATTCCTCCTTTTTCATAAGGAAGTGCTACATGATACCAGCTCACTAAACTAAACCCTTTTGTCTCTGTTTTACCTCCTTGCCAGAGGAACTTCCTTATGATTAACTCAATTTTCTTTTCGATCCTAGTTGGAGCTTCCACAATTGTGTATTAGTAAGGGGAGGGCAAAGAGAATTGTCTTAATGAAATTTATCGTCCCAACCAAATTAATCCATTGCATTCCCTAATGCTACATTTTCCTCTTCATTTTTTCTATATATTTTGTCCACTCCTCAGCGTTCATAAGAAAATTTGAAATTGGCATTCCTAAATGCTTGAAATGCGACTAACTTGATCTGAAAGGAATACGAAAGATTTGAGAAATGCATTGAAGGGTTCTAAAGTTGAACATAAAAAAATCTTAAGAACATGTTAGTACATACCAAGTCATATGATGTGAAGTTGAATTGAGAAAATCAAAACACATGCTTACGTAGCTCCTCGTATAGGAAAAAACACTAGTGGAGGAAGAGGGAAGTCATTTTTCTGCATGAATTACATGAACTCTAAGTGACAAATGGATTAGGTTGTTAAAAAATTCACTCAAAACAAAAATTACATTCCATAGTAAGGAAAAAAAGGACAAATATAGGAAAAACATTGGTGGAGGAAGAGGTAAGTCACTTTGCTACATGAATTACATGAACTCTAGGTGACAAATGGATGAGGTTGTTTAAATATTCACTAAAATCACATATCACATTCCATACTAAGGAACATAAAGGAAAACATCAGTAAAAATTTTGTTTCTTTCATCTTCAGAATCCTCGCATAAGCAAGAGAGGGTCATTATCTTAAGAAACCTCTAAACTATGCCATTGGGAATCCATCTCTCTACTTCTTTTTAACTTTACTTTTGTCTAAAGGTGGCTTGTAACATCTGTTCTAATGCATGAGGATGGTGCCCACTACCATTGAGGAGATAACTTTCATATCATTCATTCTCACTTTTCCATACGATTTCAAGGGGAATTCATTCATTCCCGGCCAATGTATCCAACTAATCCTCCTAAGAAAACCAATCTGGTGAGGAAGAGACTTGAAGCCTCTGAGCAGCAGCCTCTATGCCAGGACTTCATCCTATGGGAAAATATGGCATCATATATCCTACCCTATTTCCCTCCCATTATTACCCTCTCATTTATATATTTCCACCCTTCAATGAAGTTGGCTCATTATCTTGCATCCTCACACACGCTTCGTCACTCAATTAATCACTATTTATCTCCATATTTTGATTTTGGTGCTAGATGATTATAATAAAGTTTACCGTTAAATTGAAAACCAATATTTTTCATTACAATTGGGTACAATGATAGGCCATCATTGCATAGAGTCTCTCTTGATAAGGGGCCTCTTCATCGCCAGACTAACTGAATACGTGCGGGAATTCCCTCCTCCACGACCACTGCATCATTTTATTACTTCTCCCAGGGGACTTGATCGCGTGACCTCTTGCGGCCATATTACAAATGCAAAATGATGTAGATAATGTTTTGATTTTTCAAATTAGCACGAGGTTTCAACTATGTATGTCTTCACTTTTTGTGTCCACCATGTTAGACCGAGTATTCTTTTTCAACATTATATTTTTTTGTTAAATTGGAATGCTATGTGCCTTCAATTTTTTATTTGTATGTAATGAATAGAATAATATTATTTTCCTTACACGTTTTAGCAATGAAATCGTGTTCAGTTAACCTAATGCAGTGACAGCAGTTAAAGATGAAACAATGAATATTTTTAAGTACTTGTTTACATAGAAGATATTTCCCTTTAGAGATTTCTTCTAACGATTGGGCTTATTTTCATTTTCCATTACCTCGAGGTGACTGTATTTAAAGAGGATATACATGAACAATTATTATATCATTAATATGCACCTTATAGTTGAAAAGTTCAACAGATCTTAACCGACCATATGCTAGATTCATGGCCCACGTCCATAGGTGGAAATTAAGATGAGCTTGTAACCGAATTTAGCTCATTTGATTAACTTTTCTTGAAAGATTAAAGTTAAACTAAGCTTTTATTGAACTCTATGTTCTTTCATTCCAGTGCCCTAAAAAAGTACTTTAAGAACTTCTATTTCAACAATTCAACTCCGCTTATTTCATTTCAATTTAATTTAATATCACTGCCTCTGTGAACGACCCCAAGTCACTTGTAACCAAATTTAATTCAATTGATTAACTTTTCTTGAAAGATTGAAGTTAATCCAAGTTTTGACTAAACCCTATGTCCTATGTTCTTTCATTTTAGCGCCCTCTGAAAGGAACTCACCGAGTAATTTAATAACTTCTGTTTCAACATACTTCAACTTATTCATCCCTGCTTATTTCATTTCAATTTAATTTAATGTAATTTCATGTGTGAATGATCCTAAGTCATACAACAGTGCCCTCGATGGGTTGTATTTAAACTATCATTGAATTATTTTGTAGGCCAAATCGATTATTGATTGAATGGAAAGTAAGTCACAGGATCATGCCACTTTTGATTTGCATGATATTTCAAAATCTTCATAATCTATATAAAGGGAAACATTGATAGATGACAGTAGGTGTCATTGATATTTTAGAACAAGATTGGTTGAGAAGTTCGAGATAATCGTAGGATCGTCCTGCTTTTTATTTGCACGAGACTAAGGAGTTTTGAATCTGTTACTTCTATAGAGTGAAAAGATATATCGAAGACAACAAAAAACATTAATATCTCAACCTCAATTATGTATTGGCCTCACGGATAAAAGTGAGTTTTAAAACAACAATATTGGAATAATATATTTAATGATATAGAACTGTCTAGGTTAATTTGAACTATGTTTCTCTTTAAGAAACTATGATTCTTTTATGAATTTATTTATAATACAGGAGAATAAATACACTTCATAACTTGGTTAGTGTTTTAACATATTAATATTTGAATATTAATTTTTTTAATAATAAAAAGTGAAGTGTTAATTTTATAATTTTTTTGAAAATTGTTTTTATTTTTTTATTTTATGATCAGCATTATATTTTATTATAGAAATGATAGATTTTATTAAAAGTATATATTATATTTTCTTTAAAATTATATAAATTTTTAAAGATGATAAAGATAATAATTATAAAAAATTATATTTTATTAAAATAACTATTTATTTAAAAGTGATAAAGATAATATTTTATTGATTAACTCATGCGATATAGATTAGTTGGTTTTCCATAGCATTTCATAATGCATTTAACAGTGTTATGCACAAGTCGAAGTCCTGATCGAATAACTCTTCCAACTTGAACTGTTTATGTTCTCAAGAAACAATAGTCGACCATTTACTTTGTATTACTTCAAGCAAGCATATCTACATACAAGATCTATGCACCAGATATATGCCAGATGCTGGGAAAGTAGCCAAAAACCTGTTGGACAAACAACATTACCTCCTCGCATCTTGCGATCAACAAGATTGGTGGCTTCCCTGAAGCTCATGCACCACACAATATAGGTATGAATATCAAATGTGGCAACAAATTTACAAAATGGCAATTAGTTCAAACAATGGCACAGAATAGCTCCTCCACCTCAAGTTAACAATCAAATAGTCTGGAATACCTCTTCCAATCAACAACTAAACACACAGGAGACTCAATCACAAAGCTAATTAAAGATACAACAGACTCAATCACAAATTCAGTTCGTGACATTGATATCAAATTAAAATAAAGAGAAAATAGGGAAGAAATGTGTAGCTCTCAAGTGAGACCAACTCAACCTTAAGAGTGTCTGCACTCAACACACTACACATTCAATAAGCCAAGAATGTCATACATCTAGGTTTACAGAACAATCTCCTGAAAAATAAGATCACACAATTAACAATAATATAGAATAATCTACATTTCTCGATTATTCCACCTTCAATTAAAGGTCTATTTTAACATATAAATAAAAAAGGTGATTTGGTAACTATATTTAAATTTACTTAATGATCACATAAAAATTCAATACTTAAGATATAACAAGATTCTTAAACAAGAATATTCACCCCCATTTTACTATGGATGTTACTAACTTCTAACTTAATACATTACAATAAACTTTCAGTATAAAAATATTTTTAATCATGTGTATTCATCTTCATTGTAATATGGACATTATTAACTTGTAAATAGGTTTTGTTACAATACGAGTGGAATTCTCTTGACTTATCATTAACACTTGCCCCAAATAGGTGTTGTTGTTATGTTTTAAAGGCATAAATGCAACCTTACACTCATCCATTTTAAATTTAGTCACCAAACTCTTAACATACTTACCCTGGGACAAGAAAGTTTGGCTTGAATCTCTCCAAACTTCTAGACCCAAACAATAATGCATTACTCTAAGGTCCTTCATCTCAAATTTCTATGGTAATTGCTGCTTGATTTCTTCAATGATTTTTTTTGCACTCCCTTTCATGATCAGATCATCTACATATAAAGAAATCAACACTATCTGCCTCTCACCATTAAACACGGTATACAAATTAGGATCATTTTTTCTCCATTTATAACCATGTATGAGGAAAAATGAATCAATTTAGTTGTACCAGGATCTAGGAGCCTATTTTAAACTATATAAATCTTTCTTTAGCCTACAGACGAAATGCTCTTCTCCCTTCTTAACAAACCCCTAAGGCTGCATTAAGTATACTTCTTCTTTTAAATCATCATTTAAGAAATAAGATTTAACATCTAAGTGATGTATTTTCCAATGATGCTTAGTGGCTAAAGCAATAATCAATCTAATAGTATTTAATTTGCAACAGGGGCAAATTTTTCCTCAAAGTCAATACCTTCTTTCTGGGAATACCCCTTTGCAACCAACCTTCCTTTATACTTATCAATAAACCTATCTGCTTTAAATTTCAACTTAAATAACCATCTGCAACCTATGGGTTGTTTACCATGAGGAAGCTTTACTAGATCCCAAGTATTATTCTTAATAATAGATTCATATTCCTCCTTCATTGCTTCCTTCCATTCACAACTCTTACTAGCTTCATGAAGGTTAGAAGGTTCTGCAATGTTTAACATACCAGTCATGAGCACACAATCCCTATACTGAGCTAGCAGTTGTTTCGACTTGCTAGATCTCCTAAGTGGTGGGGTGTCAACTATTCTGCTATGTTCTCCTCTTTGTGGACTGAACTCAATTTCCTTCTCTTTATCTTGTTGTTGTTGTTGTTGTTGCTTACTGATCCCTATTTCAACATCCTCATCTTAAACTAAGGGTACATAACATTCTTCATTATCTTGAACATGATTTCCATCATCAACTTGTTCATGGAATGCTACGTCTCTGCTAACAAACACCTTGTGAGTAGAAGGATCAAACAACTTATAAGGCTTATATTCACTACAGTATCCAATGAAAGTACATTTAATGTCCCTTGAATCTAACATCTTTCTGTTTTCTTTGGGAACATGCACAAAAGCTTTACAACCAAATACTCTAAGATGACTTACTACAGGCATAAAGCTAAACAACACTTCAAAAGGACTTTTAAAATCAAGAATTTTAGTGGTACTCCTATTCTTCAAATACACTGCAGTATTGACAGGTTTTGCCCAACAACCATTAGTTCGATTCTTACCTTTCAACATAATATGGGCACACTCCAGGAGTGTTCTGTTTTTCCTCTCAGCTACTCCATTCTACTGAGGAGTGTAAGGTGTCGTAAAATGCTGTTGTATCCCATGCTCTTTATAGTATTTGATGAAATCCCCTTTCTTGAATTCTCCGCCTTGATGTCATCAAAGAAACCCGATGAATTTTCCTATTTTCTTTTCAATCATGTTCCTGAACTGCTTGAAATACTCAAAGGCATGACTCTTTAGTTTAAGAAAATACACCCATGTGAATCTTGTAAAAGCATCAACAAATATTAGAAAATAGTAGGCCCCGCCTAAAAATCTTGTCTGTATAGGCCCACATAAATCAGTGTGTACAAGTTCGAGTGTATCCCTCTATTTCATATCTTTAACAGAAGGAAATTCATCTCTATGTTGTTTACCGAATGCACATGCTTCACAATCAATATGAAACTTTTTCAAAACAGGAAGACCATCTACCATACCTTTGTTCTGCAACAGAAGAAGGTCACTGAAATTGATGTGCCCAAGTCGTTGATGCCAAAAATTTCCAGCAGAGTTATCTGATGACATCAATGCTTGTTGTGGTGTACTCTTCACATCCAGTTTGTAGAGTCCTCCTATATGAATACCTATAGCAATAAGCTTCATCTGGTCCAACAAGTCTTTAATAATACAATGAGATTTAAAGAATTCTACCTTGAGATCCTGATCTGTAATCTTTGATGCAGAAATTAGGTTCTTCTTAATACCAGGAACATACCACACATCAGATATATTCCTAATCTTTCCATCAGGCAGAGGAACACGAAAATCACCATGTCCCTTGATCTCATACCCTCTATTATCTCCAAGGTATACTTTTACTCCAGTGTTGGATTCTCTAAAATTTTTGAAGCATTTTTTTTTACCTGTCATATGTGAGGAGGCTCCAGAATCTACGAACCAAATATCTGATTCATCCTCCTCAGTAGTTAAAGTAGTCTCAGCCTTAGCCATAAACGATTTGGCACCCTGATTCTGATCTGCATCTGCATCAACCAAATGACCTGCATGTCTTCTCTGCTTGTACCTTTCCCCATCTACCTTTTTCTTATGGAAAAATTTAGCAATATGGCCTATCTTACCACAATAAAAGAATTTAGGAGCAAAGTCATGTTTATGCAAGGTCATACCTTGTGGTGTCCTTTTTCTTGATGCGTTGCCTCTCCTGTGATCAACCACTACTTTCCCTTTTGGCTTGAACCTTGTCATCAATGCAAGATCTGAATTTTGAGGTTTGAGAGACAACCTCCTTTCCTCTTCTTGTAGAAAAATCCCAGTGAGCTCTTCAAAGCCTGGAGGCTTTTCTCTTGCATTCAATCTCGTTATAAACATATGATAATCATACATCATGCCATTCATGGTAATTATCGCTAGATCATCATTTGCCACGGTCTGACCAATATTAGTTAGTTTATCTTTAACTTCCTTTATCCAGGATATGAATGAATAAACAGAATCATTCTCCTCCATCTTGATTGAGAGAATCTTCTTCTTGAGGTACAAGGTTTGATTGGTGTTCTTGATCTCAGACATCTCTTTGAGAATCGTCCAGATGTCATTCGTTGTCTTGCAATCCCGAATGTGAGGGATGATGCAATCTTTGACTGATAACTTAAGAAGCACCTTTGCCTTCATCTCCCTTTTCTCCCAGTCTTGAATTGTTGTATTCGATCCACCAGTTGTAGTAGTTGGCTTGACCTCATCACCGGTGGCAATGCCATAGGCATTCTGTCCCTCAAGCAGAGTCTGGAGCTTAAATTTCCAATTTGTGTAATTGGAACCATCAAGATTATTACTCTCATTGAGATAAGCTTCAGTGATTTTAATATTAATTTTAAATGAATAAAAATCTTCAACAATTTAAGCAACCCTTGAATGTTAAAAAAAATACCCTGATCACTGAGAATTTCCTTCACAAAAAAAAAGCCCTGAATAGTACTAATTCCTCAAATTTCAATTCTAGATATTTATAAAAAAAAAAGATCACTCCAGATTCTCATAAAAAATACGCACCCCCTTTCTTTTAAAAAAAATAAGGAACCCTCCAATTAAAAAAAAATCCACATTTTTTTTTTTAGATTAAAGCTTTGAAAAAAATTCAATTAAAAAAATTTAATTGTCTGAGGGATGATTATTTCTTCACCACCATGGGGAGGGGGAGGAATGGAAAACCTCTCACTCAATGTTGCCATAGTCATTGAGCTTCTCTCGGTCAATACACTTCCTCTACGCAAATGACAGAGCA
>Ga0115851_100512_pt1 | contig 17572 bp, 22 predicted proteins | sample InSIn2gowninarea_FD_83865 | JGI IMG/M metagenome (GOLD analysis project Ga0115851, IMG submission 83865)
ATATAACCATCTCCATTTTCACTTGATATGAGCTAGTATAAAACTGTTAGAAGATGTAGACAAACTAGAATGGTGAGCATATACATTGACATGAAAACACGTAGTGAACTTTGGATATAGTATAGAGATTTAATTTGGATAATAAAAAGGATTGGTGACAATGGTACGAAAATTTGATCTCCTTTTAAAGGGTTGATGACGATTGTTACTCATGATTATGAAAGCTAAAAGTTGAAAAAAAATCCCTAAATACCATCTGATTACCACATGACATTTTATGATTAGAATAGTTAGATGAAAGACATTGATTCTAGGGCTACCTAGAAAGTATAAAGTTGCTAGAATTGGTCTCAACAATAGTTTCTCTATGCAAGGTGATGAGCCCCAAAAATGTACAATTATTTGGGCTCATTCAACCTCCTAATTTGACTTAGTCCACCATTCTCATTTGTTTATTGCATGTTTTTGATTATTTTTATGTTAATAGAGTGAATTTGGTTAGTCATTATGCCAACAAGTCTAATGGGTGCTTTGTGTAGACTTTTTGGTCAACTTGGAGACAAAATTGAAGGTCTTAATGAGCACTTGGCAGCCAAATTCGTGGGAGAACAAGCTAGAGGATTTGTAGGAAGGTGTCCCCCTCATTTATGGGTCCTTACCTTGAATTCTCCACCATCAGCTCGGAGTTCAAAGGCCACCAAATCAATGAACACAAGGGCAACCAAGCAAGTCAAGTAGGACTGCTGTTAACTCCAAGTTTTGGGCAGCCGAGTCCCTAAATTCTAGGAGGACTGTTGGGTCCTCAAATTCTATAAATAAGAAGGCTTAGGGCCTCATTTTGGTTAGCTAGTTGGTAGTCATTTTTGTAGCTAGTTGGTAGTCATTTTTTTAAGCTAAGTGGTTAGTCATTTCGTAGCAGCTAGTTAGTCAATTTGGTTTTTGCTCTTTGTAAGCCAGTTTTGGCATGACATTAGACTTTTGATTATGAATAAAAGCAAGCAGTTTTGGATCAAATTCTGAGTTTTTAAAGGAGCCTAAAGCTCTTGGGGTTGGGCCCAACCTGAGAGCTCAGGCCTCCTTCCTTTGTATCAATATTGTTCCTTTAGCATTTCGTTTCCATTTTCCTTTACATGCATTCGAGTATAGCTGCTGATTTAGATTTCCTGTAGTGGTTAAACAGTTGCTGATTTGGATTTCCTGTAGAAGTTAAACAGATTGGTTTTATCAGTTAGAATTGTTGTAGTTGTTTGGAAATAGGCTGAATAAATTAGAGTGAATAACAGTGAAAAAGGGGCTGGCTGTATGCTCATGATCCACCTCTTTCTAGAGGCAGGGATCGCAAACTGTGCTGCCCATTTAAAAACGTTTGTTTACATGTCAATGCTCTCTTGAACGCAGTCTTGGTGATCGATAGAAGTGTCCATGAGTGTTAATTTCTTGGAGTGCTTCATTGCTTCAGTACCATATATCAATTTCCTTCACGAATACATTGCTGTTCATTGGTTTAATAAACTGTTAGCATAAGTTAAGAACTTTTACTTGCAGGACTGGGATGATTTGTTTCATTTACACTGTGCAGCGCTACTCCATCATCCTTCTACCTTCCCGAACCGTGCCTAGACCAACTATCCATCCTCCGATGAAGCCTTTTGTTCCTTAAACAACCACGCTGCTCATATCCTCTGTTTTTTTCCTTCCATTCCTCTTACTTCCTCTAGGACAAATCTGCCTCTGCACTCACCCTCATCACCTCACCTCACTGTTGCTGAGACATTACCACCTACTCTACCATCCCCCTAACCATCCATGCAACCTCTCCTCACCCTTCCACTGCTTGAAACCTGGTTTTAGAGCTTCCTGTAGGAATAACAGAACTTCCTGTAGAAGTTCTGAACTTCCTGTAGAACCCCTGCAGACTTCCTGTAGAAGTCCATAACCTCGGTTGCCTAGCCTCCAGACCTTGTGGAACTCTTAGAGAGAATGCCAGGGATCCCTGAGACCCTTTCTGAGCCTTCCAAACCTTCCCCAAAGCATTTTCATCCTGTGATTCATTCCTGCACAGTGGAAAACTAGTTAAGAGTTCTTGCATGATAATTGTCATAAATTAATTCAAAATACAAAAAGATGTTTCTTTCTAGTTAAAGGAAGGGTAGACTCAAGCATTTGATCATCATAGAAGTAGTAGCACTTTCCTCATAGTTGGCATCTCCATTCTTGCATTTGTTAGATTAGCTGGTAAAACTAGGGTTTGCTAGGGTTTACATTTCTTGTTTGCTTTCAGTTCCTTTCTGCAAGTAGGTTAATCTCCTTTGAGTTAGCTTTCATTCATCAATCACAGAGCTTCTTCTAAGAGCCATAGAAGCTGGCTTAAGCCCTCACAGACTTGTGCCAGCTGACCAAGTGATAGCTGCGACAAGGACTAGTACTTGTGCATACAACACCGTCGCTTCCAAGTTTGTTACGAACAACCGGGTTGATAAAATTAGAGAAGGAAGCCCCAGGAGTTGTAGCATTATTGCTACAATACTGGAGCTCACCAATGAAGTCGCCAACAGTGGAGCTACCTCGACCCATATTGACACCACAGGGAATGTTGCTTGTCTCTGAAAGGATATTGCGCTCCTGGAACGTAGCCTCAGGCTCAATTCGAAGCCAACCTCCGGCGTCAGACCATCCCCAAACCCATTCTTTCTCACAGCTCCTAATCTTTCCGAACAGAATGAAACACAGAGACAAATTGCTGGCGGTGAGGTTGTTAAATACGCAGGTGCCATTCTCTCGATCCTCACCCGCCATAACTATGGCAATCAATTTCGCAGCAGGTCAAAATCCTCCCGAGCAGATGTAACTGGACAACGTTTTAATGCCAAGACCGAATAGTTGAGCTCCCGTTATGTTATTCACCCGCGCTTTGATATCCTTCCACCTGATTTCCTGTCCGGCGAGCATGCTGGACATGTTCCAACCATGCGCCTCCTTTATCCATCCCATCATGGTGAATAACTTACAGATCACCCGCATCCGGGGTTGTTACCACATATATTATTTAATAGAGGGGGTATTAAATGTTTCAAATGGCTTGGTACATGCCTTTCTTGATAGGGATACATTATTAATTGCCATAAAAACAATGAGTACATGGTATATTTTCTCTAACATTATGGAAAAATAATCATGTATTTAATATACATACTTTTAGAAGGTCCAGAGGGTCATGTGATGTTAACCTTGAAAAATTCCCTTCTAAAATGAAGAAATGTTGTAGAGTTGACCCATGTAAATAAGGTGCCTTCACACCCAATATATTATCCTTTTCCATAGAAAGACCATATTTGCTCAAAATCCATGTGACATCACATTCTTTAAAAGAAAAGGAGAGACCAAACTCTCTTCTACTTTCTTTTCTTGGCTAATGTATATTTTTAGTGTTCGAAGAAATAAGATCTCTCCTAAGTATCAGATTTATTTGATGATATGTGTGGCCATAAAGAATATGAAACATTTTTTAACATAAGCATGGGATCAAGTAAGTAGGAAATCTTAAGCTACTCGCAATATGGAAGCTTATAAAATACATATTTCCTTTTGATCCCAACAGGTAGTTTCTCAACATAGGTGTCAAAAAATTTAGGATTATTGAACAAAGGTTCCCCATTTGAATCAAACAATTATACGATTTCCTTCTCCTTCTCTATGTAATCGAATTTGTTAGTGTCATTATTTCAGGTCTATGGGTTCTCTTTGGTTTACCATTGAAAGTAGATGCAAGTCTTCTATAAACGTGGTATTCTATAAGGAATATCCTCAAGCAGTCGTATGCCGACTTTCGTAGATGCTTGGACCACCTAACCTATATATAAGGTCCACAACATTTGTACATCTTTGATACCTTTTTGTTACAATACCTATGATGTGATAGTATAAAAAGTATGTTAGTGTTAAAAATATAGTTGCATCAAATTAGTATGCCAAATAATAGTACATATACAAACAAATCAATCAACATGCTTACTAGACCAAATTCCTAGCCTTGGACAGTGTTGAGTGGTGTATGCACACATGACATACAACATAAAATACATCTCCTTTAGGATGGGTCTTGATACACCGTATACATGTATCACTTCCCATAATTTCTTAAATTAATCGATCAATGGTTAGAGGTAAACATCCATTCTCTTCACTTGTCTTTACTCAGGATTATAAAAACCATCATAATATGTTCATTCTTCATGGAAAACCATGGGGGGATATCATTATTGATCACTACCACTAGCCAAATATAATAAGTGGTATTTTGGAGGGAATATAGGTTAAATCCATCCATGTCTATGCTAAATTGTAAGATAAATACTTCATATTTGAATTTATTGAGCCATGTATCCTCTATATGCTTCATGACTATTGAAGTTGTTATATACTTAACTCCTAGATGACTTCTATGTGTGGTATGCTGCCCCTGCAATATGAATAATTGTTTGTAATGAAAAAGACTTTGAATCCTTGGAATTATAGGTATGTGCCTCAATAACTTATGAGGAGAACCATGTGCCTTACCCTTGGTTTTTGATTTGTAGTATTTATCATGCCCACATTTTGGGCATATCTCTTTATTCACATATCCATCTCTAAGAGTACAATCATTCAGAATTATGTGGTATGATATGTACTCAACACCCAACCTTTTCAATAGTTTTTTGCCTCTACGCAGCTGTCAGGAAAGAAATTATCACTCAAAAGTACATTATATTTAAATAACATGCAATTAATGGGACATATAAATGTACACCATCAATAAGCATGCACAAAATGAACCATTTTCGATATTCATTATGTAACAAAAGTCCTTAGAAAATTAGGGGACTTAATGGTTAGTTACCTTAAAAGTGTCGAGGAATACAAGTTCGACATACCATAAATTGCTTTTCAATTATATAGTAACTGTGTTGTCCTATTCGGGTAGACCATGATCCATGTCCAAATAGTGGGGTGGTGGAAGCGTATTTCATGATTTTAAAGAAGGTATTGGCAATATCAATGTCATCCCTTTATTCATTTTGTTGGAATGCATGTAAGAACATTACCTCTATGGCTTGGGTTTCTATAAGAAATCATCCATACCAACCTTTATATCATTTCCTTCATCTCGAACATGTGAAGATATATTATTATTGTATAGATTTTGACTTGGTAACTTAGGACATTGTGGGAATTCAATAGGTCATTGATTCAACGATTCTTGGGTGCTTCATCTTTGAGTTGTGTTCATTTAATGGAAATACTTTGATTTGACATCAGAGTGGGGTGAAACAGTAGATGGTAGATACATTTCTTGTCATTAAAATATTGATTCTAAAAATATTGAACATTATATCAATAATAATAATAACATAAAACATTTAGTATGTTCAAACATTATAACAAACATTTATTAGAAGCATGTTTTTCCCCAATAATAAACATATAATCTACCCTTTTATAAAAAAATGTTGAATTAAGCAATATATTTATATTAGTTCCATTGAAAATCCAAAAATATAATTATTCAATTGTAGCATCCCACCCCACATTTACTTGCTTTTACAAGCTCTCAGGGTAAACATGATATGAGAGTTACTATGAAATGACCCGACAACCAAGTTCCAATTATGGAAGTGGGGTCTACCATCTTAAAACTTACTACAACCTCCTAGGGGCACTAGATCACCAAGATGTCAGACCACATCCACTAATAGTCTTACCCTGAGCTAAAGTTACATTTCACTTGACCTCACAGCCCAGTCGCATGCATGCCAAGTTGTTCATGTGACCAAAAGGCTCTAGTCGCATGCATAGGCCTTCCCTTGTGCGAGTACAACCAAGGTTTCTCAGTTAAGAGACTACAGATGTGAAATCAATGCCACATTTTTAGGGCTAGCCTTCATGCCACTACCTAGAATTGCCAAATTTTTTCCAAAACCAAGTCTAAGGTATTCACAAGTTTATAATAACTATACTAGGACTAGGTATTACTCAAACATGCCAGTTACATGATAAACATTTAGATAAACATATGGTAAACATGGTAGCTATAGGTCATGAATGAAAATATGATCATGGTCTCATTCATTTCAACAGAGAATCATCAAGAAGGTTCACTACCCTTCTCAGGCTAGTTGTAACAACACTTGTTAGCTCATTCATTCATATAACCATTCAAAAACTTATTGAATCATGAACAATATTCATAACAAGAGCACATCATTTAACCATGCCTTTAACCAACATTTAGCCAAAATGAAGCCATGAAAAACTAGTCATGAAATTCAGCATAATAACCAATATATGTGCTCATTAATCTCAATAAGGAATTTCACTTAATAACATATATATAAAGCCATCCAAGTTAGGGACTTCCATGTACCACCCAACCATAGATTGGGCTGAACCAAATCTCTCTTTTAGACAATCACCCCCGTGCCATATTCTAAGCATGAATGTGGGATCTCATGGGATAAACCAAAAACAAAAACAATCAGGGCATCCAAAGGAAAACCACCTCAACCCTTAACTACAATGATTTCACCTAAACCTGTCCAGAAATCACTAAACCAACATAAGCTTGCACGCCTCATAATTTCTTCACCATACTTAGAGAAATTTTCCTATATCCACCCACTTGTCAAGGGCTTCTCGGATAAAACCATCTCCACCTCTAAGCCTTGGGGTTTTCCTACGATCACCTCACCTAGATCCAAAATCTTCTGACAATCTAAATCTCAACTAATAATGAATCCCATCACACCATATATATCTAGGAAATGGCAAGGCAAGGTCCAAACCACTATCAATCTATACAAATCCCATGCCAATGACAACAAAACAATCATGTAAACCAAATGCATGCACCATGCATTTAAATCCTAGCAAGGAAATCACACATCTTATTATTTGAAAAATATTCCTGTTGTAATTGCTCCTCCAATATTCACCTTGTACTACCTTGTTTTCATTTTCTTGTCCTTTTCTTGCTTTCTTGTGTTCAAGTGCTCTCTCTCTCTCTCTCTCCTCTTAGAGTTCAATCTCTGACACTGTTCAAAAGTCAAGCCAAAAGATGTCAACTATTTCATAGACACCTTTTTATCATTAATGTCTAGTGTCTCTTCCCTTCTTTTTCCTTTTTTTTTTTCATTTTCCTTTATTTTCTCTCTAATTTCCCTTGCATGGATATTCTTGTCCCTTCATCTTCTTTTTCTCATATTTTCCTTCATTTCTTATATTAAATTTCCGTTTTTTTCATTTTTTTTCCTTTTCCAATGCCATTTTCCATAGCCATTAATTAACCACAAAAGGTACCCACTTTAATGTTTTCCCCTCCATTCCGCTTGGAATAGGTGTCCCATGACCTTAGTCCTATTTTTTTTGCTTTATAGTTTTCTTCCAATTACATGGAAAATCAACCCATGAATGTTACAAACCCCTCCCCCTTAGGGGAACACTGTCCTCGATGTTTCCTATGACACTTATGGCTAACAATCTGTTGAAACAAAACATGGTGCTTATTAGAGCTTTATAACATAACTCAATGCAATATCTACAATGACCAAAAAATAGAAACATGACAACCATATTGCTTATTGAAGCTTTATAACTCAACTCGATGCAATACTTACACACACACACATATCTCATAAAATCATTTGCTTCACTCAACAAATAAAGAAGGATATAATGCCTGCATCTGATCAACCATCTCCCATGTAGCTTCCATCTCCCATGTAGCTTCATCGGGCTTGTTATCGCTACTACAACACCCTTCAAAATTTTGGCCTATGCTCAATCTCAAAGCCTTGGTCTTGTACATTGACGTCGAAAACATCGAAACTCATTCCATGTGTTTTCTTGAGGTGTTTTTGTCCCTTTTGCAAGATAGGCAAAATGTTATCTTTTCATATGTTAGATGTCGCACAAGTTGTATAATCTTGTTCTAGTGGTTTCAAGGGGCTATCTTTGTGTAAATGAGTTAATCTAACCATGTAAACATCCATCACACTCATTTCCAAAGTTTCAAGCACTGTCGCACAACGGTTGTCATGGTTGTCACAAAGTGTATCTTTAGTAAAGTTGTCACACTTAGGGAAGTACATTGTTCATGTGTCTTGTATGATCTATGTTATTGTTTCGTCAAGTATTTTGAGTGTGTGATCACATCCGAAGTCTTATCACTATTCACATCAGCCTCACCAATCTCACCAATCTCACACTTAGCCAATTTATGAAAAGCTTCTCAACCAAGCAACCTAGCTTCACACAGCCTCCCTGAACTGTGCATTGTGTAGTATCAGACCTCTAGTTGTGACCTTTCCTCTTGAAACTGCGCAATGCACATTTCCTTCCTTCTAGGGCTGCTACACTTCATAGTTCCAGTGCTGAAGCCCCGACCATGGCTCCCAAAATTTCACAATCCATCTTCCCAGCCTAGTCTCAACTACGCATCATGCAATCTCTAGCCTCAATCAAGCTCATCCCCTAAACCCCTGAGCTACGTAATTGCATAATGGCCCGACCTCCTCTATCTCCTAGAACTACACAATATGCTGATCCAGTGCCCATCCCATCATCTTGTCACACTGACCTCCAAAATTGCGCAATTTTCTTCATTAGTCTAGCCTGGACTGTGCATTGTGTAGTCTCAAGGCTGAAGGTTCACCCCTAACTACTTGAACTCTGCAACTATGTAGTCACTAAGCCCCTCTCCCAACTTGTTACTAGGTTCCATCTCAATTAATGGATCAATATGCACTATCTTAGACTAGGGGTTTTTCATACTGATGTTGTCTCGTCATGAGTGAACTGCAAATGTAGGTACCTAATCATGCCACATCGAGATGATGAAGGAGGAGATGAAGAAGGAAAACATGTTGAATATATGTTTGTACTTGAGTATGCAAGTCGATCAATTGAGAGAAAGAAAAGGGACATCAATTTGTAATCACAACTCAAGACTTGAGATCATTGAAGATTCCTTATCACTAATCCATGCAGAGGTGGAAAGAAAAATATTCTCAAGTAGACACTCAACACACATCAGCAATAGTGGCTTGACATTGCCACATCATCAAGCAATCCATGTCAGCAGTGTCATATCATGTCATGTCATGAGTTGTCACATTCCACACCATTATGGTGGATCATGTAATTCATGTTTCGAAAATGTATTGTAACGTGAAAGTCCAAAGGACATGTATGGAATATGAAGAGTCATGTAAAATTTAAAATTCATAGGAAGTTAAACAGTCATGAGGGTATATGAAGACTCATAATGAAGGTGAAGCATCAACTCCTCATTGTTATATACATCCTCATTATACGAGAAAAGGACTTTTCACCTTGGCTCCTCCTGTAAAGCAATAGAGAGATAGGCTAGTTCTTTTGAGGAGCAAGGAGTGGCTCCAATGCTCCACTATTGGAGCTACTGATGTTCATTGCATACATGTGTCTTGGAACTTTTACTTAATATAAGAAGCCTTATGGCCAACATGTTCTTCATGCATGGGTTATGGATATCTGTAAGACTATTATGCGAATGTTTTTAATTCATGTTTTCTTTCATCTGTGCTAAAGTAATTGAACTATTTCGGTTATTTTGGTACTTATCATATAGATAATGTTGTGTAATTGTTATTATTGTTGTCACATCCTCGTGGACTATTCTGTTGGATATTAGAAAAATATTCCATGTTACGTTGGTTGTAATTTCTGTCACATCTCTGTGGACTATTCCACTTGACATTGTATGAATTATTCTTGTCTATGTGTGTCTCTATTAGGACAGTACTATTACCTCTCTCTTAGAGGCTCACTTCTCCTCCCCTTAGCAATGACAAAAATTGACACACATATCACCAAACACTCACTAGGCACACCCCCTTACTTTTCAGAGGCACATTTGAACTCTTCTCTCTTGCTGGTAGTTAGAGCCAAGGCATATCTTGAAGACAACTGACAACCAAGCCATATTTTGGATGGGGCTCTTATCCCAAATGGTGTGAGGTCTAATTGCGACCAAATATCAAGGGGACCCCTTGAATGTTGGTAGGTCCAACACCATCAACAGGGCCCAAAGTGCTTCCACTACTATTTAACTTGCTCTATTGCTTAGTTTTGGAGCACAAGTTCTTTATGCTGCAATATCCATTGTGGATTTGGATAGAACTTTCCCTTTGGTTCCATCTGCAATATAGACCAATAAATCACATGATCAACATCCCACACATATCTCTTAGGCAATGAAACATGGAAAACATCATCGACTTTCATTGATGGAGGAAGTGCAAGTTTGTATGCCACTGGTCCAATCCTCTCAAGGATCTCAAAAGGTCTACAATACTAAGGTGCTAACTTGGTACATGACCCAATCCTCAAGGAGCTCCTCTCGGGCTTGATGCTTTGCAAGTACATATTCTCCCTAACCCTGAACTCCTTGAATTCTCTATGCTAATCAACATAAATCTTCTAGCTGTCTTGTGCTACCTTTAAATTCATTTTAATAACTTTCATCTCCTGCTCCATCTTTGCCAACATATCTAGTCGAATAAACACCATATTCACTGGATCACTCTACCTGATAAGAGTATTACAACTCCACCCATAGAGAGCCTCAAACGGATTCATCTTCAAATATTCTTGATACCCACTGTTATAAGAAAAATCCACTAGTTGTAGATACTCCTCCCACTTCCTCTGCTGTGACATGAAATACATCCTCAACTTATCCTCAAGAATCCTATTAACCCTCTCTATTTGTCCATATGTCCATGGATGATAAGTTGTACTGAAAGCTAACTCTATCCCCAATCCTACAAACAGTTCCTTCCAAAATGTGGAAGTGAACTTGGAATCTCTATGTGATATAATATTATTGGGAACTCCATGCAACCTCAATATCTCCCTAATGAATATTTGAGCTACCTTCCTCAACCTGTTAACCACAACCATGATGGATTCATGCTGCCTTGATGTCCTAGGAAAACCTGTAATGAATTCCATGGAAATGACCTCCTATATCCATTTTAGAATTGGAATAGGTTGCAACAAACCAACTGCATGCTTGCATTAAGATTTTACCTATTTACAATCCAAACACTTTGCAACAAACTCAACCACCTCTTTATTCAAATTCAGCCAATAGTAAAACTTCTTAACAACTGTCAAAGTCTTCTAGTATCCTTGGTGGCCTAAATATGGCCTGCCATGAAACTCTCTCAAGATAAGCTTCCTCAAATCATTACTATATGGAACATAGATTTTATTCCTGAATCTGAACAAGCCATCTACTGTGAGGTGATACTCCTCATCTTGATCACTCTCACCCTGCTGCTGCAATCTCTACTTCAGATTCTTATACTTCTCATCATCCTTCCCTACATGTAATATCCGCTCTTGTAACTCTGTGCCATAAGAGCTCACAACTGAAATATGATTCACCTAGACTCTCCTACTAAGATCATCTGTAACCTTGTTCTCTTTTCCCTTGATGTACTTGATCTCAAAATCAAACTCACTGAGAGTAGCCAACCATATAGTTTGCTTGTTATTCAAATTAGGTTGGTAAAACAAATACCTCAGTCCACTATAATCACTCATCAAGATGAACCTCCTAACAAGGAGATAATGTATCCACATCTTCGATGCATGAATAATATCTTCAAACTTAAGATTATGAGTCACATAGTTATGCTCATGCTCATTCAACTTCCTTGGTTCATAGCAAACCACCCACCCTTCCTGCATCAAGAATCCACCAAGTTCTTCCTTGCATGCATCTATACAAACCACAAACTCCTTATTAGGATTTGCGATCCTCAAAACTAGAGCATTGGTAAGCAAGTGCTTCAACTGCTTAAAGCTTGAATACACACTCAAAAATCCATTCAATCTTCTTTCCTTTTCTCTGCAAAGATGTAATAGGATACCTAATATTGGAAAAGTTCCTGATGAATTTCCTGTAATAATCTGCTAGTCCCATGAATGATCTGACCTCATCCACATTCTTCGAAGCTGGCCACTCCATGATAGCCATAATCTTTTCTGGATCCACTGCTATCCATTCCTTGGAAACAACATGTCCCAAGTAATGAATCTGATGTTGAAAGAAAATGCACTTGTTGAACTTGGAATACAACTTATTCTCTCTCAATAATATTAACACAATTGCTAGGTGCTCTACATTCTCCTACTCATTCTTTAAATATACCAATATATCATCAACAAAAAATATCACAAACTTATCTAGGTAAGAGAACAACACATTGTTCATCAAACACATAAAGGTGGCTGAAGGATTGGTAAGACCAAAATGAACCACCACAAAATCATAATGCCCATAACTTGTACAAAATGTAGTCTTGTAAATGTTTTTCTCTTTGATGCACACCTGATGGTATCCTAATCTCAGATCAATATTTGTAAATATTGTTGCTCCCTTAAAATGATCAAATAAATCATTAATCCATGACAATGGGTTCCTATTCTTGATATTCATCTTATTCAACTACATGTAATCAATGCACAATCTGAGAGTACCATCCTTCTTCTTTACAAACACCACTGGTGCACCCAAAGGAGACACACTTGTCCTTATGTATCCCTTATCAAGCATCTCTTCAAGTTGCAACTTTAATTCCACCAACTCTGGAGTGCTCATCCAGTATGGTGACTTAGATGCAGGTGCTACTCCTGGTACCAACTCAATAGAGAAATCCACCTCTCTATGAGGAGGAAAATCTATAACCTCCATAGGAAACACATCCTAAAACTGCTTTAAGACATGATACTTCCTCAAGACTTCATCATCCTGATCTTCCTTCCCTTTGTCACTGGAAACATGAATTGCAAGCAACACACACCCTTTCCTGCAACTGCACTTAGCTTGCATAGACGTAATCGTTCTCACTAATGTAGATTTCTTCTTTCCCTACAAGATTCTCTTTTATCTGTCATCATCCAGGCACTCAATGGAATTCTCATAATAATCTACCTTGGTCCTGTGAGTAAACAACCAATCCATGCCCAAAAACATGCTATATGATCCCAAAGGAAGCACATTGAGGTGTGATAATGTAGGCATTCCATTAAGCTCAAATGCACGAGATCTCACCCAATGATGAACTCTTCTCTTGGTCCCTATAGCCAACAATAGCAACCAAGATTTTGCATGCACTTATTTATTCAAACAACACTAATGCACCAGGTTAGGGCTATCATAGCTATAATTAGATCCAGGATCAATCAAAATGGGAAAAACTTGATCACATAACTTACCTTCCATCTCAATAATAGATTCCTGATGGTCCACCTACCTGTTATCAAGTGCTGCATAAATATGGGGAATGCTATGACCAACATCCCCAACTATTTTCACCTCCCAAGCACTATATCTCTGTGGCCTACCACTTTGGTACAATGGAAAACCATTCTTGTGATGGTATTTACCATAAATCCAACACTTCAATGGTTCCCTACCACTTCCTTTATTCTATTGCTCTCTAGGATGAGATCCATGTCCTTTATCATTCACATTAAACTTCTTATGAGGGCTGCATTTTCCTTCTCACCTACATCCTGAGATATTCCTAGCTTCTTGGGCCATTTTCCTTTAGTATTCTCATTACATTTCCAGTCACGCTTGAACTCAAGCTTGTGCTTTAATTGCTCATAACAATGCTTTAACTTCTTGATAGCTTCCTCCAATGACAAAGGCTCATCAAACTCAATTTGGTCTTTTATATGTCAATGAAAATCCACTGATGAACCTTTGGATCTTCACTTTCTCATCCTTGAGATAGGGAACATACCTCAACACTTCTAGAAATTTGGTTGTGCACTCTTCATCTCTCATAGAACCCATCTTGAGGTCATAGATATCCTTGGCCTTTCCACCATAATATCTCTTATAATGGTACTTCTTCCTGAAGATACTTTCAAATTCATCCAAAGTCAACTTCTCTTCTCTAATTCCTTTTACATTCTTAATATATTCCAACTAGATATCTTCTTTTCCTTTGAGACTGAAGGTAGTTATCTTGGATTTCATGTTCCCTAAGTATCCATGCAATCTAAAAATTTCCTCATCCCAAGCAAACATGCTTCTGCATCTTCTATTTTCTTCATTTCCCCATCAAAAGTACGAGGTTTTGATTTCTTAAACTCCTTTGGAAAATACTCACTCTTCCTATGATGCCGATGGTGATGGTGATGATGTCTCGTGGAAGAAGAACTAGAATAAAACCCATTCATACTAGTCCTATTGTTAGGTGTATCCAAGAGTTTGCCACTCTTCACTGTATCATCCCTGTCCAACCCATCTCTCCTCTAAGACTTGCTATCATCTACCCCATTAGTCTTCTCCTCCTGCCTATAGCCATGACTGATCCCCAACTTTCCCTGCTTTTGTAAGTTTGAAAGGATTTGAAGAATCACTACAATGGCTTTAGCTTGATTTTCTTGAGCCCTTGCAAATTTTTCTTATGCCTCAATCAACCTGTTGTTATATGATTTTCAACTCCTAATATCTTCTCTTAGACTCCTCAATGTATCTGCTAGATCATGAGAATACTCTTCTCCTTTCTGCTCAATTGACTTTTTCCATTCCATTGATTTCACATCAGGCATTGACGGGGAATCATGTGAACTATATTCCACCATTCCACTCTTCATCCTTTGGCCTTCTATTTCCAGAAAACATATCGTGTTAGATAAACCAAATAGAAGACATAATCAAAATCATACCTCAATGTATCTTAGGGGAGACTATCACATCTGCACATGTTAGTCTAGATTAGCATGATATTTATAGTAATAGAAACAACATATCAACATCATGATGTATACATGATAATAATACAAAACTATAGCAATAAGTGCATGCATGATAACCATAACCATCTACATGTACCCTAAGGTCCGATATTGTAAACCTCACTTTGATACCACTCCATGACACCGGTACCAAAGAAAGGTTTAAATGGAGAAAAAATCACTATGATACCACCCCATCCCACATTTATCCGCTTTTACAAGCTCCCCGGGTAAACATGACCCAACAACTAAGTTCCATGTATGAAAGTGGGGTCTACCATCCTGAAACTTACTACAACTTCCTAGGGACACCAGATCACCCATATGTCAGACCACATCCACTAATGATCTTACCTTGAGCTGAAGTTACTTTTCACCAGACTTCAGAGCCTAGCCGCATGCATGCCAAGATATGCATGTGACCAGAAGGCTCTAGTCACATGCACATGCCTTCCTCTATGCAGTTACAATCGAGATTTCTGAGCTAAGAGACTACGACTGCGAAATCAATGCCACATTTTTAAGGCTAGCCTTCAGGCCACTACCTAGAATTTCCCAGAACTTTCAAAAATCAAGTCTAAGGTATTCACAATTCTATATGAATTATACTAGGCTCAGATCTTACTCAAACATGCTAGTTACATGATAAACATTTAAAAAACATATGGTAAACATGGTAGCTACAAATCATGAATGCATATCTAGTCATGGTCTCATTCATTTCACCATAGAATCATCAAGAAGGCTCACTACTGTTCTCAAGCTAGCTGCAACAACACTTGCTATCTCATGCATTCATGTAACCATTCAATAGCTTATTGAATCATGAACAAGATCCATAACATAAGCACATAATTAAACGATGCCTTTAACCAACATTTAACTGGAATGATGCCATGACAAACCGATCATAAAATTCATCACAATAAACAATATATGTGCTCTTTAATTTCGATAAGAAATAGCACTTAATAACATTTACATAAATCCACCCAAGTCAGGGACTTCAACATACCACTTGACCATAGATTGGGTTGAACCAAATATCTCATTCAACCAATCACCCCTTTGCCATATTCCAAGCATGAACGTGGGATTCCATGGGATAAGCCAAAAACAAAACCAACCAAGCAATCTAAAGGCTAAAACACCTCAACCTGCAACCATAGTGATTTCAACTAAGTCGGTCCAAAAATCACCAAACCAACATAAGCATGGATGCCTCAACATTTCTTCACCATGCTTGTACGAATTTCCCTATCTCTACCCACCTGTCAAGGGCTCCCCAAAGAAAACCATCTCCACCCCCAACCCTTGGTATTTTTCTAAGACCACCTCACCTGGATCCGAAATCTTATGGAAATCCAAAGCTCAACTAAGAATGAATCCCATCACACCATGGATATCCAGGAAATGGAAAGGCAAGGATGAAACCATTGTCAATCTAGGAAAATCCCATGCCAATGACAACAAAAGAATCATGTAAATCAAATGCATGCAACATGCATTCAAATATGAGTAAGGAAATCACACAGGCAACCTGTTACTTGCAAAATATTCTTTTTGTAGCTGCTCCTCCATTATTCTCCTTGCGGTCCCTTGCTTTCCCTTGCTTGTCCTTTACTTGCTTGCTTGTGTCCAAGTGTCATCTTTTCCCCTCTCCTCTAGAAGTTTAATCTCTAAAATTGATCAAAATTCGAGCCAAAAGCTATCGACTATTTGTCATATGCCTTTTTATCATTGATGTCTAGTGTCTCTTCCCTTGTTTTTGATTTTTTCTTTCATTTTTATTTATTTTGTCTCTAATTTCCCTTGCATGCATATTCATGTCCCTTCATCGTCCTTTTCTCTTATTTTCTTTCATTTCTTATATTAAGTTTCAATTTATGGCCTTTTTTCCTTTGCCAATGCCAATGCCAATTTCCATAGCCATTAATTAACCACAATGATACCCAGTTCAATGTTTCCCCCTCCATTCAGCTTGCAATACATGTCCCATGACCTTACTCTTATTTTTTTCCTTTAAAATGTCCTTCCAATTACATGGAAAATCAATCCAGGGCTATTACATTAATCATATTTTTATAATTACCTAAGGGGACCTTTAAAGGTATACCTAATGCAAGGCATTTTTTATGAGTGGTTGGTCATCTACAAAAGTTATAGCTTATTAACGACTTGTCACCAAGAGATAAACTACATATTGCATGCACACCAAAAAATATGGATGCCTTCTTTTACATAAAGAACTCTTTTTCATTTGTGTGTTCTTTAAAGCAACAATTTTCACTAAATAAGGAGGACCTATAACTATTTATAAACCCTGCAATGTTTGCATGCACTCACGAACAACCATCACTATATAACAAGATTTTCTTGGTGAAGTTTTCATAAGCATAAATGTTCATCCACATACTATACATGGAAATGCTATATTTGAATTTAACAATAATCAAGTAATTTGATTGACTATAAAAAGGACCACAAAATAATATAAATGCTACTAATTGTTTGGGATTAATGAAGACATGTGAAAGGATAAACAACCCAAGATTTTTAGCATCTATTTTAGACTTGGTAATCATATAAATATTACTACAAAAGGGGAATTTAGTTCCAACATTGAGTACATACATGGAAGACAAATAAGTGCCATACAAACTGAAATTGTAATGGGTTTGATATCAATGTCATCCCTTGGTTGATTTTGTTAGAATGCATGTAAGAACATTCC
>Ga0115851_100513_pt1 | contig 17570 bp, 7 predicted proteins | sample InSIn2gowninarea_FD_83865 | JGI IMG/M metagenome (GOLD analysis project Ga0115851, IMG submission 83865)
ATTAAAAATGTAAATATAAAATAAAGAAAAATATTACATTAAAATAATGCCCAAAAAATGTTTATAAAATGATAAATAGATAATATAAATTATAATGAAATCTAGTAAAAAGTTGACAAACAAACAATGAAACCTTAGTCAAAATAGAGTGAGTGTACCTTGCATAGTTTCTTCTCTGCGCTCTTGGGTTAAGATAATCTCCGTCGTGAGTTGGGTGAAAAGGGACTCGTCTACAACAGCTCCTGCATTGGCATTGAGGTTTGTATTGGCATTGCCTGCTGCATTTGCGTTCCTTGTGCCTGCTGTTGCCATTGTTATTTTAATTGCAGATCAATTCACTTCAATGGAAAGGTAGAGAGGATGCGATCTGTAACAACCAAAGATTCAGATAACAGAATATCAATGACATTGGGATCAGGAGAAATATTGCAAACTCTCTTCAAATGTAGAAGTTTTTGCCACAACCTATTCCCATAAATATGCAATATTTTTAAAAACAAACGTCTAGATATACACCATTTGAATGGAGGATAGAAGGGCCACTAGACTATCCAAAGTTAGGGCAGGTTGAGACATGAGAGGTTGCTCTTTGGGTTAGGTTCAAGTTTATTTTGGATAAATGGGATTAGTTCTTGTTGCATCTATGGGAGTAAGTAGCTTCACTTCTTAGGATTGATGTATAAGGTTGAGTATTGTCATCTCAACCATGATCTCCTTAAGTCAAGGAGTTACACTTATCTCTAGAAGATGGGTAACCATTATCTCCTTAAGTCGAGGAGTTACACTTATCTCTAGAAGATGGGTTAGCTTTCCAACACATACATTCTTGCAAAGAATTGAACCTGTGAACTTGAGACCTAGTCATAAAAGTACATCAAGCTCAACCATTATTGGGTCCCCTAGTAGAGTTAAGTTCAAGTTTTACGAAGAGGAGTATCTCTTCTTCCAAAGTTACTTAAGATCTATGCATCTCATATAATAAGAGGATTTTTTACCATGATATTTTGACTAAAGATTTCAACCTCTTCCCCTTTCTAACTTCCTTAATATGGACTCATTTTATATTATTTTTTTTAGAAAGAATAAGTAAATTGTAAAAAAAAAAAAATTAATATAAAATATATATAATAGTTATCAAAAAGTTTATTTTTATCATTTTATGATATTATTATTCTTATCATCTTTTCAATAAACATAATATATACTTTCAGCTTTTGGTAAGTATTCGATACACATCGACCATTCATTTATCTTCTCATTCATTAGTATAGATACCTAAAAAAGCATTTTCATTTATTAAACACACTTTTAGTAATATATAACATTTCTATATCCAAAATGATAAATATATGACCCAGATAAGGTGTAATTTTGTAATATGAAGAAATATTTTTTTATATTGGCCAACATCATTTTAACATTGTTTCTCCTCTAAAAGGGGAACTCCTTGGTACACATTTCAAAATGGACAAGATAAGATTATCATATGGTGCATCTTTGCATAATGGAAGAGATAAGATTATCATATTATAATCAATATTATCTTCAAATTTATCTAGCATACAAAACTAAAGATTACATTTTTGAAACAATATCAGTTTGTCATCTTAAGTAAGTTAGTATCAAAATCAACCAAAATTGAAGCTTAACTTAGATTGTTTATGATCTAGCACCCTCATCCAAGTCATCCACCATTTGCAGCCCTAGTTCTAGATCATTTGCAATTTAGTTTTAGATCACCTATGAATTGATGTTGAACTTAGAAGACTACCTAATGTTGGCATTTCTTGTTGTAGATCACTTGTAACATTGTCAAATTGAAATCATCATTTAGAAGGTCAACAATAATTGGTTCTCACTCTTCAATAGCATAAGTTATTCATCAACAAACCTACATATCTACATTAAACTAGCTAATCATTTGTTTACTTTGTTTGTCAACTTTTTACTAGATTTCATTATAATTTATATTATCTATTTATCATTTTATAAACATTTTTTGGGCATTATTTTAATGTAATATTTTTCTTTATTTTATATTTACATTTTTAATGAACCTATCCTTTTTTTATTTTCATATTGTCATAAACCTTACATCCTTATGAAAACCCTAGATCTTTCCATGGGTAAACATGGCTTCAATCTACAACAATTTGAATCTAATTTAATAATTCATGTAAGAACTTATCATGGAAGAAGAATTCTAAAGTTTCATAACTCAACAATCAAAGACTTAGAATATGTCAAATAATCAAGACAATCAAAACAAATAAGATATTTAAGGACCACCTAAGATTCAACAAGAATTAAAAAAATCAAAGATAAGAATATTATTAAATAAAGTATGGTTGATACAAGATTGGTGAAGAATGAAAATGATACATCTTTCATTTATAAGGGGCTTTGTAAAAGCCTCTTACCATTAGAGATCTGAAATGAACCTCTTCCTTATGATTACAAACCATCAATACTTGAGATGTTAAATGGAGAGGGAAATCCAAGATAACTATGCTAATTTTTGAAGAGGAATGTAGCATTAAGGTTGGAAATGAGGATAAGTTGCTTGCCTAATTTTTCCCTAGGAGTTTGAAAGGATAAGCTTTTAATTAGTTCTACAAGTTTACTGTAACGCTACCACCTATTTCTTCATAATATTTTCACCTATTCCCGACATCACAAACCCTAAAATTTCATACCTAATTTTTTTTTATTAGTTTAAACACTTGAATGATCTAGGAATGGACATAATGATCCATATGAGCATATTAATGTTGCTAGCTAGTCAGTACTCACATGGCAAGATTGGCCAAATCCGGATCAGCCAATCCCGATTATAATCCTTCTTGTGTTCACTTCTCAATGCTCATCCCATTGGAAGACACCACATAAGTGATCCCACCATTCCTGCTCGCAAACTGTGCAACAAACATTTTGTTCATAGCATAATGGTTTCCTACTCAGGGCCCATATCACCTAAGAGAACACTCATCCACTAGGTTACTCATCCTTTCAATGTAACCTTCCAATTCACAAGTGTAGATAGATTTTCCTAAGTAATCTCCCAAATGAAATGGGTAAGCATCATCACCTATGGAATGATCTTCATACTCCTATTTATTACTACAATTAGTATGACTACTAATTACCCTCATTCGGTAACTGTAGTTTTATTGACTGCTACCCTCATCTGATAACCTATCGAGGGTATGAGACACTAGCCTGCCATATTTATTGGCTAGGCTCACCATGTAGTTCAACATCCCCATACCCATATCTTGAGGAGCCATAAATATTGGAGCAATACCCTCAAGTGGTTTGTACATTCTAATAAATTTTAAGCAAGGTTATAAAATAAAACCACCCCATGTTCTATCGATCCTAGAAATAATTGATCCTGAATCAATTATTAGGGTTTATAGGTTTCATACTTGTAGGTAAACAAACCATCTTTCATATTTAAAAAAATTAATAAATTTATCAGCGTATGCAAGAAGTTTCAATTAAACTTGTTCAGGAAGCCACTGGGAATATTCGAAAGTACTAAAATTATCCCATATGCATGATGTTGCGCATAAAGTACTTCTTTATAAAAGCCTCACATGTTAGAAACTAATAATAAGCCTTGAGTTAACACTAAAGTCAACTACTTCTAAGAAGGAAGTGTGGCGTAGAGTGGTCCATACTCAAGGAATATTCTTTTTGTATGTCGTTTATCGAATTCTTTTAACAAGAGTTTGACTAATGTACCTTCTATATATTTGTCTTCATTGTTGGGACAACCCGTAAGTTTCATTCTTGTAGACTTAATTCAATTTTATGGTAAGATCGAAGTCCACTTTATCCCTCTAGGGTTTGTTACCTAATTTAGGTCTTCTTTAAGGATTCTCTCTAAACCTTATTTTTCAAATCCATGTATCATTCCTCAAGATAATTATCCATTTTATAAGGCTATACACAAATATAAAGATTCTTTTTAGCATAAGGGCCTTTGTTCATCTCTATCTAATGCCTTGAAGCAATTGTTCCTAAGAATAGGTTTGGTTCAATATTCATTCTAGCCATGTAATAAATTTTCTCCCTTTGACCCAAATGCATGTATCACTCACTATGTGTTAATGACCTCCACTTATTATCTATATCATAGGTTATACCACACCTTTAAATTAATACAAGGTTATCTAAATACACTTAGTTATCCTCTTTGATCCACTTACAAGTGTCTAAGGGTTGATAGTGTTATTCCATAGTTTTCAATGTATTATTAAACCACACTTAGCTAGGAAGTGTATTGTCTCCTTGTGTCACTAACTAATTATCTTTAGATTGAGATCCATCAATTTCTATAATATAACATACATAGTATTAGTTATACAAGACAACCTTAACTTTGTCAATAATACCCATAACTATGGGTTTATTTTACATATTAGATAGATGTTTATGCTAAGTGTGTAGTAATACTTCCCTTGCATTATTATATACTAGTTTCATGTGGAAACATTTTGGATTCAATTATGCTAAATAGCATTTAAATACCTTAAAGAACATCCCATAGAGTGAATCACATCAAATACATTGGATTATTATCAATAGGTTTACATGTGAACCATGATTATTTTTATGGATATATATAGCTCTTTCTCGACCTTATTTCAATACATAAGGATTTTCAATCTTACAAATATAGGGTAACCCTAATTTATACATCATGAAATGTAAGAAATTTGATTACATAGTTGTTCCCTTACAATGTAGGGAATTATATCATTTCCTTGTAGAAGTATTTGATGAACTTCATTATGTCTTCATTGTAGCTCCTTGCCATCTTCATCTCCCATAATCTTACAAGGATCCAAGGTTCATTGATTTTGAGTACTAGGAAAGGCTTATGAGTATTGAGGATTAGGACAACCATTTTCCTTTGACCAAAATGCATCCTACTTTAAATGCATTTATATATAATTCAACAATACAATTTCCCTTAAGGAACTCTGGAGGTTTTATGTTCTTCTTTGAACTACCTCCCTTCCTTGATCGCAGGGAAAAATTTATATATGATCACCTCATGATAACATTATGAAATAAAAGAGATTAGTAATAATCACCACTTTTGTTTTTCAAGAAAGTACCCAATAATATCTTTTGTAAGTTCTTTTTCATAGTAGGTTTTTGTTTGACACTCATTATTACCATTGATGTTTATTAATACTTAGAAACACTTTCCTTAACTAAAGAGTATTTAATCTCTCTTAAAAAAAAAAAAAAGATTCTTCAATAATCCTAATAATAAGTCTTTATAGCTTCTTTAAGTAATAATTAAAAAAAAAAACAACTTTGGATGATAAGGAGGCTACGTGTTTTACCTGCAGTAAGGAGACTTGGATTCTAACAGTCAAAAGTGGTTTTGCCGAGGCTCAAAGATCATAACATTTTTCAATGGTAATTGCGTGGACTCATGAACCAAATACTTGTCAAATCTCGCATGACCTTATGGAACGCAGTATCCATTGGGTTCATACAGAGAAGGTTTATTTCATAATACCCTAAGATGTCCTATTGAAGGTGCGGTCTCATGGACTCCATGGTCATGGGATATGATCAAACACAAGAAAAAAAATATGATTTGCTTAACGTAAGTTCGCAGACCCAAGAAACATGAAGGATTTGTTGGAGAGGACCCCAGTTTGACTAACAAGGTGCCTTCACACTCGCTCTGAGTCGCTCATTCATAGCCTCAGCAAAATGAGTCTCGTGACTCCAAAAAGCTTTGCTAAAAGGAACCTACACATCATCGATGGAGGGTCTCTTGGCACAAGTCTCTCAGGAAACGCACAAAACCTAAGCGTTGGGGGCAAGAACAGATCTGTGGTGTCACAAAATATTTTCCAACATGGGTACGCTGGGAGGAGATTCCAGATCGAATGTCAAAATAGATCATCTGAACTATAGTCTCAGCGACGCTGAAGAAACCTGTGCACCTCACCACATAGAACATTCTTTTCACAAAAATTTGCACGCAAAGGTGCATTGGGAGGGGGATTTACAATGCTATGATTTGCAGATTATGCATAAGGAAGGGTACACCAGGGGGAGAGGAGGTTAATCTCGAACCAATTCGAGTTGATACTGCATCGTTGCCAGTATTCTTTCAGCATAAGTCTTCGGGTATCAGCAGGTAAGGACATCCAACAGGACACATAACGTGGTTTCTGGGTTGCCAAATAAGAATTCAAGGCTTTGACAAGATGGGTGATGGGGCATGACTACATATGATGCCACAAATTCCCATAACATGTTTCTAAAAGCCATCCCACATGATACCCTTAAGAAAACTTAAGTTTATTCTCGAACTGCCCCTCTTTTAGCTAGACAAACCTTATAAATATTTATTCCATAAGGCACTTTAGAAAATAATTTAAAATAAAGTGTCTTCTCTCTCTTTTTTATTACAAATAGATAAAATGTACTTGCTATTCACATGCAACAAGAAGAGCTAACTACAAACATCATGTTTTTCAAAAGAAAATTATTAATGTATGGTTAATGAACCTTTAAATATTATCTCAACATCAAAATAAACTATCTAACATTGAAGACTAGCAAATTAACTTGAAAGCTTTGGCTGATCATTTTAGCATTAGTAGTTAAAATTATAGAGGAGCACCGGAGCTTTGAGGGGATGCTCCTTTCTCCACATAGCTTCTAGACCAAATCTTGAAAATAAGAGAATAATAATATCTATATGTCTTTCCCTCTTCTTCTTTTTTCTTCCTTCCCCTTTTCCTAAGGGTTCTCTCTTTATTTATAGCCAAGGTTGCCATAATATTTCCAAAATAATTGTTTACTCATCCAATTCAATATTTTTATTTGGAAGGTGTAGGTATTTTATTGTTTTTGTGGTAGGTTTAAAAATAATTTTATTTGCATGTATGGTATCATACAAAATAATTTGGACCCTTTATATTAGGTTACAAATTAGGTTTAATTATTCTATGCACCTAACACAAGGAAACAAGGTATATGGGATCACATCTCCATTATTTTCACAAAAACCCAAAATATCCTTTGTAGCCTCCACAACATGACAAATAATCATTCTAACCATAAATTTTAATTTCACCCAATTTTACTAAAATCCTTAGGTGAAAATTTTAAATTCAAATGAATGGAATATTCCTTGCCCCGTTCGAAAATAGTCAATAAATTTAGAAAATAGACATCAAATTTCTAGCACTCATTTTTACCTGCAATGACCCTTTCATCTTGCAAAATAAATTTATTAGTGCATCCACACACATACAACATCAAAATTGAATATTATGTGCAATTATTATGGTATGCATCTATATGATCTACGAAGGTCATCGTGGCTTGTCAATGAATCAACGCCAATCATTTCCTCACTCTTACTAATTCGTTCCCATAACCAACTCACCCTTGGTCCCTTGGTTCTCTAACATGACTTCCCATTTTGATTCAACCTGTAACCTGTGTCATAAAATCTCGAAGCTAGCATCAAATCAACACAAATAATGAATATATCCACTCAAAATTTCTCATCTTACAATCATAAATAATCTTAATCACATTTAAATTCTTGATGGTATTCGAGTCTTAATAAGTACAATTGGGTGGGTCATTACATTTACTTCTAGGTCCCTTCATAGTTTTGAAGAGGTGGAATAAGTCTTTGTTAATCAATATAGGTATAAATCCAAGAAGTTACCAATATTAATTAATCTCTATGTTACTCAAGAAGACCCTAATGAGAAGTTAGAAAGTGCATCCCAAGGTTCAAAAATATATGGCAAAGTATTTGAACACCAATGGAAAAGATAGATGCAAATTTTTTTGGTAAACTCCTAATTCAAGAATATAAAACCTTATGTATGTGATAAAATTTATTACTTTGTAGTAATCTTACTCAAATGATGCTTACAAAAGCAAAAAATTTGTTTGATATTAGAATTATCAAATATGAAAGCCATAATGGATAAAATAACAAAAAATATGTCCCACCAAGAATAAAGATGAAAAGTTATTTAATGCATATAAAATAAGCAATCAACTTACCTTAACGAGGCAACAAATACAAAAGGAACCTATGATCACCATTCCAATTCCTCATAAGGAATATCTTGGTTGATTTATTACAAAATAATTAATTTTCTTACCACCTAAAAGGGCTCAAGATGATAACAATGTGGAAAAATCAAAATAATATACATAATCCTTTTATTATGAATAACACCAAATTAAAGGATAAACAATTAATTAATATGGTAAATAAAGATATAAAATATAACAATTAATAAATAATTGAAAGTATGTATATCCAATGTTTTATCCAAACAAAGAGCAAGATAAAATTATTAATAACATTGAGAACTATATGGAGCATGGTTTGGAAAATTTGCATGGGGTAATAATTTTGAATTTGGATATTTATACCCATGTAAGAATAGGAAAGCCTAAAGTTATTATAAACCCTGTTACAAATGAGATTGTTCAACTACCATCCGATCCTAAAAACTACAACATCAATATATAACTAGAATATCCTTGTATGAATTATTAAAAATGTGACGAGCCTATAGAAACGTCCTTTATGAAGCTTTCAAGAATGAACAAGTGCCAACTAATCTTAATAAGTCTACATTTGCAACCATCATGAAAACTTGGTAACCATAATCTAGGGATATCAAGTTTGATCCATTTGATTTGCCAAGTATGGATATAACCCATCAAAGTTTACCTCTCTGTAGTGAATTGGATGTAGTAGGCAAAGAGTTCAAATGGATTCTAGTTGATAGTGGATAAAATTTAGAGATTTACTTAATATACTTCTTAAGATATTATAGTTTAGAGAATATTCCTCCTAGTGAGCCCTCCAACATGAAAATAAAAGCCTTTGATAATGAGGATAAATAAATGAGTCCTTCTACCTAAAATTATTTTCAAATCTTTCTTTCCCTTTATGTTCATGATATATTCTTGATCTTGTTTTACTAAATTTTTATTTTATCTTCATTCTTGTTATTTATATATTTCTTCACTTTAATAAAATTTAGTTATATAGCTTTATTAAGGTAACTATCATTCAATACTAAATAAGAAATCATTCATTTAATGCTTATATTGCTAATAATGATTCTCCAAGATAAGTATGTAATATCTTGCAAGATATGAAGATAATAGAATGAAGTTATTTTTTGATAGTTCCAAGTACAAAAATGGGGTAAGGATTGTCACCATCTCCCCAACTAGTAAGAAACCCTCCATAGAATTCAAGTTATTCTCTACAAGAGATACCAATAATAAGAAAATGTAAACTTGAAGGCATGTAAGTTGATAACCATGAATGGTAAGAAGATAAATATCATACATCTAAAGATATATTATGCATAACTTAGCTAGTCTATCTTACCTGTATATCATGCTTGTCTATTATAAAAATGTTTGCTTTCTTTTTTATAATTTGATTTCTAACTTATATTCTTCAACATAAAGATATATCCCTCAAGATAATCAACCTACTTCATGTGTTTCTTATTCAACTTTCCTTGCTTGTAAATAAATTTTAATGCATAGTGGTTTGTATACAATATAAACTCCTTTAGTAGTAAGTAATATCTCTATTTCTTAAATGAATAAAAAATATCATATAATTCCTAAACATATGATGAGTGTTTTTCATCTACTTCTCACTAAAGTATACAATAGGCCAACTTTCTTGACTTAGAATTACTCCAATAGAGTTTTACTAACATAATAATATACTTGACATACTTTATTGAAATCTAGTAAGATTGTAACTATCTTATCTATCACATTCTTCAAAAATTTAAAATTCCTTTTAGTATAAATGGTATATTTAAATTTATTCATTCCTCTTTTCATGGTTTCATTAATGGATGCACCAATCCAATTAAAGTTTTTAATGAAATTCTTATAGAAATTTGCTAAACCATGAAAACTCCTTACCTCAAATAGATTCCTTGGTCATGCCCATTCCATAACTGTTGAACTATGCGTGACACTGAGAGGGGGGGGGTGAATCAGTGTTTCAATTTCAAAAAATTTAATCCAAAACTTAAACTAGTGCAGCAAAAAAATGAAACCAAATAAAGCAAGCACACCAAGATAGCAATCACATAACACATGATATAACAAGGTTCACCAATGTGGCTACATCCCCGAATAAGAATGCTTGAACTCCAATCCAAATCCAACCATTGTAAAGCACAAAATTTACACATAATTTACCAGCACCAATTGGAAGGAGCACCAACCCCTAGGTTTTGCAGCACCTACTGCAAGGAGCACCAACTCCTCTTGCCAAGCACCCACTTGATAGATTTACAAAGATAGAATGAAGGATTAATATCCAGTTTCCCAAGACTCGGAATGGTCTAGCTCAAGATCTTTTGCTCACACTTTCTATCTGGATCATACTCCTTTTCTTTTCAAGCTCATACCAAATTAGCTCATCTCACCTCTATAGTTTGAACCACTTCTTCTTGATTCATACCAACTTACATTTTATTTCTGCAAACCCTGTAATTTTTAATCACATCTATATTTGATTCATGCTAAACTCACTTTTTATTCTTGCAACTGAAAAACACCCACAACTCAGATCAAGAAATTGTTACTTAAATCATTAGGAAGGCTACCATTATTCTTGCCATGAAAATGCCTCGTACTCTGAATATCCGTTACTCACACACATCTGTTACTCACACATTTATGTTACTCACACATTTCTGTTACTCACTCATGCTTTAGATGTAAATCCGTATCTGCTCACTTCTTTTTTCTTTGTAATATTCTCTTCAAAGTTTTGGGTTGACGTCATCAATGAAGAATTGCATTAGCAGTCAAAGAGAAAAAGGAGTGGCATCAGCAATTTGCCTTGCAGATTCTAGGACATACAAATAAGGCTTTGAGGGTGTGACATCAGCGAGTCCAAAACACATTAGTAGCCGGATGGAAAAAGTTGTGACATAAGCAAAGAGTATCAAACGCTCCAACTAAGTAAAGAGGAAACCTGATGAAGGACATGTGTTGGAAATCTAACTGTGGAGAGAATAAAACCATGGAACCCGCTTGGTAATTGTAAAGAATTAGCATGAAGCTATCGAAGTATGACACATGTTGATCAAGATGACATCAATGGAAAGAAACTACAAAGGGAGCCAGAAGGAAACAAGCCATGACGTAAGCAAAAGGTCTCAAATGCTTCGAGACATACATATAAGGCTTTGAAGGGTGACATCAATGAGTCTAAAATACAAAGAGAGACGAAGGAAAAAAAGGCCATGACGTAAGTAAGAAGTATCAAGTGCTCCAACCAAGTAAAGAGGAAGCCTGATGAATGGCATGTGGCAAAAATATGATCGTGAAGAGAATAACACCATGGACCCTACTTGGTAGCTTTAAAGAAACAACATAAAGGAGATTGACGTCAGCAGGTCCAAAACACAAAGAAAGTCGGAAGAAAATAAGCCTTGATGTAAGCAGAAGGTCTCAAGTGCTTCGACCAAGTAAAGAAGGAGCCTGATGAAGGACATGTGGTAGAAATCTGACCACATAAAGAATGAAACCATGGACCCTGCTTGGTAACTTTAAACAATTATCATGAAGCTGTCGGAGTATGACACATGGTGAATGAGATGACATCAACGAAAGGGCAAATACAAAGGGAGCTAGATGGGAAAGGTAATGCCATCACTAATTTCAAGCGAAAGGTTTCAACTAAAGAGGAAAATAGAGAAGCTACCAGAGTATGACACATGGTGGATACGATGACATCAACGAAAGGGCAAATACAAAGGGAGTTGGATGGAAAAAGTAGTGACATCACTAATTCCAAGAAGAGGTTCTGGCCAAAGAGTAAAATAATAAGGCTACTGAAGTGTGACACGTGGCAGAGCGAATGAGAAGTGGCTTTACTAATTTCAAGTAGAGGTTCCAACCAAAGAGGAAAAACATGAAGCTACTAGACTATGACACATGGTAGAGTGAGTGCAAGGTGACTTTACTAATTTCACATAGAGGTTTTAGCTAAGGAGTAAAATAATAAGGCTGCTGGAGTGTGACACATGGTAGAGAAGTGAATTTACTAATTTCAAGTGAAGGTTCTGCCCAAAGAGGAAAAACATGAAGTTGTCGGACTATGACATGTGGTAGAGCGAGTGCAAGGTGACTTTACTAATTTCATGCAGAGGTTCTAGATAAGGAGTAAAATAATAAGGCTACCGAAGTGTGACACATGGTAGAGCGAATGAGAAGTGACTTTACTAATTTCAAGTGGAGGTTCCAGCCAAAGAGGAAAAACATGAAGTTGTTGAACTGTGACACATGGCAGAGCGAGTGCAAGGTGACTTTACTAATTTCACGTAGAGGTTCTGGCTAAGGAGTAAAATAATAAGGTTGCTAGAGTGTGACACATGGCAGAGTGAATGAGAAGTGACTTTACTAATTTCAAGCAGAGGTTTCGACCAAAGAGGAAAAACATGAAGCTACCAGACTATGACACATGGTAAAGCGAAAGCCAAGAGACACCCACAAACACTTAACCATGGTGGTTAACTATGGTGGTTAAGTATCAAGGCATTGAATGATAGGATGATGTCAGCAGAAATGAAAATACAAAGGAACCCAAAGGCTCTATGTGGTGACATCACACATTCTAGGCAAAGGTTTCGGTTAGCATTGGGAAATACATGAAATAAAAGAAGATGACATCATTATCTTCCTCCAATAAAACAATGCTAAGTTTGAGGTAGGAAAATAGAACTAGCATAGAAATGATCGTGCCATTTTCAAGGATTCCATATTGAGGCGGGAAAAATAGACCCAACACAGAAATAACTGAATTCATCGTATTGAATAATATGATAACACTGTTGCATCGAGAAAACAAAATCAACACATAAATGATCATGCCATTCCAATGCTATGCCATTCCAACGCTGATGCATTGTGCAACCATGTGAACCTTACACACTTTGATCCCATCATGTTGATAACAATGACAACCCTGCTGTATCGTACTCAACAATCTCCCCCTTTGGAATTATTGGTAACATAGAATCAAAAACTTGTTACTCTTTTCCCCCTTACGCACGTCACTACTCTTCTCCCCCTTTGACAACAAATACAAAGGGGTGCCGTGGAATCCCCCTGAGATTGTGCACCCAAAAGCTAGTTAATGCTTGGGCAAAGTCACCACTCCCAATTTCTTTCGTAGGTAATCAAAACATTCCTTGGGTAATGGTTTAGTAAATATATCTGCTACTTGCTCTGATGTGGGAACAAATTCCAACTTTACCTCTCCTTCTACAACTTTTTCCTTTAAAAAGTGATATCGAATGGCAATGTGTTTTGTTCTTGAATGCATGATCAGATTCTTAGAAATATTAATTGTACTTGTGTTATCACACATAACTGAAATGGGCTCAGTGATGTGAATACCTAGATCCTTCATAATTTGTTTCATTCATATAACCTATGTACAACATGATGTAGCTGCTATGTACTCTACTTCTGCGATGGATAATGACACAGATTCTTATTTCTTGCTGTGCCAACCAACAAGATTTTCACCCAAGTAAAATGCACTGCCATTGGTGCTCTTCCTATCATATACATATCCTGCCTAATCTGTATTTGAGAAAGCAATGAGTGTGAAATCCTTCCCTTTGGGATACCATAGACCATAGTCCATTGTACCTTTAAGGTATCTAAAAATCTATTTTACTGTAGTCACATGTGTTTCCTTTAGACTTGCCTGAAACCATGTAACCATGCACGCTGCCTAAAGTATGTTAGGTCTGGTAGCTGTCAAATATAATAGGCTCCCAATCATTGACCTGTACATAGTCTAATCCACGGATGGAGACATATCATCCTTGCTAAGCTTGTAACTTGTCGTCATAGGAGTGCTCACAGGCTTGCAATCCTCCATAGTTAACTTTTTCAACATCTCCTTTACATACTTGATTTGAGAAATAAAAAAACCATTCTTCAATTGATTAACTTGCAAATCAAGAAAATATAAAAGTTCACCTATCATTGACATCTCAAACTCTGTTTGCATTTGGTTAGCAAATTCTTTGCACATTTCATCTTTGCTACCTCCAAAGATAATATCATCTACATAAACAACAATGATAACTTGATGATTATTTTCAAATTTAATGTAGATATTGCTATCCACCATAAATTTTTTAAAACCTTGCTGATGAAGATATGCATCAAGTCTAGAGTACCATGCTCGAGGTGCTTGTTTTAGACCATAAAGTGCCTTTTTTAATTTGCACACAAAATCTGGGTTCTCACTTATCTGAAATCCATCTGGTTGCTCAATGCAGACTTCCTCATCAAGATTTCCATTCAAAAATGCTGATTTTACATCCATTTGATAAACTTTGAAGTTCTTGTAGATTGCCAAAGTAAGAAACATATGGATAGCCTCTAATCTAGCCATAGGAGCAAAGGTTTCTTCAAAATCAATACCTTCAACTTGAGCATACCCATTACAAACCAATCTTGCTTTGTTTCTTATTACTTTTCCATCTTCATTAAGCTTGTTGCAAAAAACCCACTTGGTGCCAATCACATTTTTATTCTTGGGCCTTGGTACCAACTCCCAAGTTTGATTCTTTTCAATTTGGTTTAGCTCCTCATCCATTGCCTTGATCTAGTTTTCATCTTGATTTTCCTCTGCAACATTCTTTGGTTCTATGCTTGAGAGAAGGGAATATGTTCTTATTGTTCTTCTCCTTGTTTGAACTCTAGTGTTTAGATATCCAATTATTTGGTCAGTTGGATGATCCTTTTTCCATTTACCTATTTTGTGTTTCTAATTTTCCTCTATATATGAATCACTATGTGAGTTATCAGAGTCATTCTTTGGTTGTTCCTCTACCTCATCTGCCTTAATGTATTCTGGAATATTTTCATCATTGTCTTTTGGAAGTACTTTTAGTTCATTAATCTTGACATCTGCACTCTCAAAATTTTTCTAAGTCTTTTGTTGTAACACTTGTATGCCTTGCTTTTTATTGAGTAACCAAGAAATATACCTTCATCTGCTCTATCATCAAACTTGCTAAGATTTTCTTTCATCCTCTTGATGTAGCACTTACTCCCAAATACTTTGAAATATCTTGTTGATTCCTTTTTGTTGAACCATAGCTCATAGGGTGTCTTATTCTCATGTGACCTCAACATACATTTGTTCTAAATATAAATAGCTATGTGGACTACTTCTTTCCGAAACTTGTTAGCTATGTTGCTTTCTATCAACATTGTTCGTACCATTTCTTGAATTGACCTATTTTTCCTTTCCACCACACCATTTTGCTAAGGTGTTCTTATTCCAGAAAACTATCTCCTGATACCATGCTTATGACAGAATTCATTAAAATCATCTAAAATAAACTCACCTCCTTTGTTCGATCTCAAACATTTGATCCTCCTTCCAACTTGATTTTTTGCTAGATTCTTGAAGGTCTCAAATTTTTTGAGTGCTTCTGACTTGTGTTTCAAGAATAGTATCCATGTCATCCTAGAATAATCATCTATGCATAGCATGAAGTACTTATCCCTATTTAAACTTTATGTCCTCATAGGACCACACAAATCAGTATGAACAAGCTCTAATGGTTTGCTAGAATGATATTCCTTTGTCTTGAAAGTGGATCTAGTGAGCTTACCCTTTTGACATGAAGAACAAATACTATTTGGTGATTTTCTGATACTTGGTATATCTCGAATTTCCCCCTTTGAAGTAATTTTTACTAAGTTATCAAATTTGATATGTCCAAGTCTCTTATGCCAAAGCCAATCTTCATCCTCCTTTTCTGAGTAGACATGATCCATTTTAAGTCTCTATCAATGTATACAGATTTTTGGATGTCCTTGTGCCAACTGCAATTAACTTGCCATTATTTGCTCTTCTAATTTCACATCCATGTTTCTTGAATATTACATCATATCCTCTTTACATATTTGACTAACACTTAGCAGGCTATGTTTCAACCCGATCATAAATAATACTTCCTTTGACCAGATCTTTCCATCATTAATATTAACTATGCCTCTACCTACAATCTTTGCTCCATCATTATTGCCAAATTTTACTGATCCCCCTTCATGTTGTTTTAGTTACTCAAATCTTCTTTTATCCCTAATCATGTGGCTAGAACAACCACTATCTAGTATCCAAGGAGCTGGTTTATTCTCTGCTTTAAGAGCTATTTGCACTATTAGAGATTCTTTTTCATATTTTGGTTGCTTCTTCTCTTTCCATATTTTCTTGACACCTATTTTGGATTCATGCATTATCTCTTCCTGTTTGGTTTGTTGTCTCTTTGGGATTTTTCTATTATATCTCATGCCTCGTGACTGAAAAGATTTTTGCTGAAATTGATTTGAAAAGAATGTATTCGTGCAATTTCTCACAATGTGTCCATATTTGTGATAATTATAGCATTCTACAGCATAATCCATCAATGGTGCAAGCATATTTCTACTTGAGAAATTTCTTGGACCTACATTGTACTTGCATTCAGAGATTCTATGTCCATACCCATTGCACTTAAAATAATAACTAGAAAAGGATTGAGTGAACCTGGGTTGTGGAATTTGCCACATTACAGTAGTTGCCAGAAATCTTCTTCTTCTTTGGTGTGCAATGTGTGTAAATCCATCATTTTCCATACACCTATTATTTCTATCAGTATTCTTTTGCTTTGTATGAGATGGTTTTTCTTGATTAACTGGTTTCTTTTCTTCTTTGATTTCTAATTCTTTATCTACATCCTTAGAGGTTTGTCCTTATTCAAAACCCAAACCAAATTTAATATTTTGCGATCTTTGGTTCTTCAATATTTCATCTAGCTTTAAAGATCCTCCCTCAAGTTTATGATACTCACTAATCTTATGACTCATCTCTTCCAGTTGAAGATTCAATCTTGTAATCTTTGCTTCCAATTTGCTACAGTACTCAACTTTGGTAGTGATTTATTCTTCAAGATCCTCAGTTGTTTTTCACATTTCTTCTACCTGTACTTTTAAGTTTATAATAATTTCATTTGCATCATCAAGTTTTCAAGAAATCTTTCGATATTTTTCCTTTCTATCTTTAATTCTTCTAGAGCTGCAATTAATTCTCCTTCCAAATCAACTTCTGCTTCAACTTCTTCTTCATCAATTTTTTCTTCTAATTTTTATTTTATTTCTGATTTTCCTTCTTCAAACACCATGAAGAGAGCTTCATTAACATCTTCTTCTGAGTCTTCATTTGAACTGACTTTTGATGAATTAATGTTCTTGGAAATAAAGATTTTCTTCTTGAAATTACCTTTTTTGAAGTTTGATTTTGTCTTCCAGCCACTTCTCTCTCTGTACAAACTTTCATCATCTTTGTTCTTCCCATTGTGTGGACATTTCATTACAAAGTGCCCTACACCTCCATAATTGAAACATTTAAATGGTAACTTTCCTCTATATTTACCTTTTGTTCCTTTCTTCAATTTACGAACAAAGATGATGAAAGT
>Ga0115851_100514_pt1 | contig 17562 bp, 17 predicted proteins | sample InSIn2gowninarea_FD_83865 | JGI IMG/M metagenome (GOLD analysis project Ga0115851, IMG submission 83865)
CTTTTATACCTTAATTTGATGTAAGTTAGTAAAGAAATAATATCAGTTTTTAACACTTACCCTGTGTTTCTTGTTGCTTCTCTTCTGCTCATCTCCGGTATAGCAACATACATAGCTTTGGGAGGGTTAAGAAAGCCGGAATTTAATATAGTTCCTGTATCCGGATATACAATGGCAGGAATCTCATTTAAAGGTATGGCCTCTAATGAAGATCTGCTAAAACTATTTGAGCAGACACGTACCGATCATCAGGAGGGCAAATTACCTGGTATATTAGCTGCTATGTATTACGATATACCAGAAAGTGAAAAAGGCCAGGTAGATGCTTTTGTAGGCGTGATAATAAAAGATTCAGCAGCTGTACTTCCGGACAGATATACCTATAAATACATTCCAGCTGTAAAAGCTGTACAAGCCAAAATTACCACACATTATCTGGTAGCGCCTTCTCCACAAAAAATAAGAGCCAGTTTGCTAAATTATGCACAGGAAAAAGGGTTACTCTTGCAGAATTTTGTGATAGAGCAATATATAGAAGATAGTAATATCGTTATAGAAATTCCTGTAAGAAGCAAAGAGCTTTGAACTGGGTACCGGCCAAGTAAAAACAATAAATTGGGCGGCGCTTTTGATCACAAATTAAGATATTTAACAGATGACTAAGAAATTAAAACGTTCCCAGACCAACCGCATGCTGACTGGTGTTTGTGGAGGCATTGCTGAATATTTAAACGTGGATACTACCCTTATTAGAGTGGCTTTTGCTATTGCCGCTGTGCTGGGAGTAGGGGCTCCAGGCATTCTTTATATTATTCTGGTGTTTGTGATGCCTGATGAGTTGTAATGTTTACCTGGAAGGCTTTACCAGGCGTAACTCTTTTCTTTTGTTTAAATATTTATTCAGCACCGGATATACCAATACAGCTGACAAAATGATAAGTGTACCCAGATAAAATCCTGGGGTCATTTTTTCTGCCTCTCCACAAAACAAAAAAGCCAGTACAATACCATATACTGGCTCCAGATTGATTGTCAGGTTGATGGCAAAAGCAGAAAACTTTTTCATCAGTTTTACAGCCATTGAGTAAGCATATACCGTGCACACAAATGCCAGTATAGCTATATAAAACCAGTCATTGAGATTTGGTATCAGTTGCAGCTGTCCACGATCTGCTATAAGCCATTTGTAAAAAGGTAGAAATATAAGGGTAACCATACAAGCACCTACCATTTCGTAGAAAGTAATGGTATAGGCAGCGTACCTGGCACTGAACTGCACATTTATCACAGTAAATAAGGCGGCTAGCAAGGCTGAGAGTATAGCCATACTGATACCTAGGGCATGGTTTAATTCAAAGTGAAATACTACATACAAGCCCAGGATTACCACTAAACCTATGCCTATTTCCAGCAGACTTACTCTCCGGCCCAGGATAAGAGGTTCCATCAGGCTTGTCCATAAAGAACCGGTGGCCATACCTGCCAGGCATATAGAAGCCGTGGATACACGGGCTGCTCCAAAAAATAAAATCCAGTGTGCCGCAATTAGTCCACCGGTCAACAGCAGGCGGATCAAGTCTTTCTTTTGAATAATTAGCTGCTCTTTCCTTTGTAGCAGCATACACCCAAGTAAAATAGCCGCCAGTAATGTTCTAAAGAAAACAAGTTCTACGGCAGGCACAGAGATAAGTAAACCTAGAATGGCTGTAAATCCCCAGATGAGCACAATAAAATGTAACTGCAGGTAATCTTTAAATGTAGGCATGATAAGGAATAGGCGGGCTGAAAAATAATTAGCTCTTCGTTGTAGGGAAGCTTGTTTGTCAGTTAGCCGGTAGACAAGTAGACTTCAAAAGTAAAGTCTATTCTCTACCTGGGAACTGTGTGATACATAACCAGACCAACCGCGGCAAATATAAAATTAGGCAACCAAACTGCCAGCATGGGGTCTATAGAACCTGTTTGTGCTATGGCCCGGCTCATAATAAAGAACAAGATATAGACAAATGCCAGCACAAATCCGAAAGCAATCTGAAAGCCTACACCACCACGGCTTTTGCGGGCAGATACAATTACGCCTATCAGGGTAAGTATAATAATGGCAAAAGGACTGGTAAAACGTAAGTATTTCTCAATTTGGTAAATAGCCACATTATCTGCCCCACTTTCCCGGAGTTCACTGATAAAAGCTTCTAGCTCATTTAGGGTAAAAGTCTCGTAAAGCAGGTAGTTGTTGCCAAACATTTCGGGACGCAGGTTAATTAATGTATCTAGTGTATCACCATAACTGATTGTTTCTTTCATTCCATCAAAAGTCCGTAGTTTATAGTTACGAATCAGCCATTTTTCTTGTTTAGGTTTCCATTCAATCCTTTGCGATTCAAGTTTTTCCAGCAGTTTGGTGTCTACTATTTTCTCCATCGTAAACTGATAACCCACATCGTTGCTCACATCATAGGTACGCAGATACACATAGGTATTAGGCGCTATTTTTTTGTGCATATCCCTGGAGTCGTTGTAGTAAGGGTCTTTGAGATACTTCCTTTCAAAGTCAATACGTACTTTATTGGAATTAGGGATTACCCAGCCGGAAAGCAAAAAAATTACAATTCCAATAATAATTGAGCCCACTACATAAGGTACCATAAATCTGATAAAGCTCATGCCGCTACTTAGCATTGCAATCACTTCTGTACGGGAGGCCAGTTGCGCCGTAACAAATACGGTAGCAATAAACACCGTAATAGGGCTCAGCAGATTAGCCAGGTAAGGGATGAAGTTCAGGTAATAATCATAGATAATGGCTTCGGTAGGCGCTTTACGTTTAATGAAGTCATCATTCTTTTCGGTAAAGTCTATTACTACAATAATAGCTACCAGAATAAGTACCACAAACAAGAAGGTAGACAGGAATTTCTTCAGAATATACAGGTCCAGAATTTTCATAGTCTTTGCATCACTTGTTGAACCATCTTGTTTTTCCAGTCAGCATAATTGCCTTCCACAATTTGTTTGCGTGCCTGTTGGACCAGCCATAAATAAAAAGTAAGGTTATGTATACTGGCAATCTGAGCAGCTAAATACTCTTTGCTTACCACCAGGTGCCGCAGATAAGCCTTAGAATAGGCTGTACTGGCATATCCTCCCAAGGTTTCATCAATGGGGCTGAAGTCATTTTTCCACTTCTCATTTTTAATGTTAATAATGCCTTGTGTAGTAAAAAGCATGCCATTTCTCGCATTCCGTGTAGGCATTACGCAATCAAACATATCTATTCCCAGAGCAATAGCCTCTAAAATATTGGCAGGTGTACCTACACCCATCAGATAGCGGGGTTTATGCACAGGCAAAATGCCGCAAACCAGTTCAGTCATTTCATACATCATTTCGGCAGGTTCGCCCACGGATAGTCCGCCAATGGCATTTCCTTCCCTTTCAAAAGAAGCAACTACTTCAGCAGATTGCCTGCGAAGGTCTTTAAAAGTACTACCTTGTATAATAGGAAACAAAGTCTGGTTATAATCATATACTGGAGAGGTGCTATCAAAGCGGTCGCAGCAGCGTTTCAGCCAGCGGTGGGTCATCTCCATAGATTTTCGTGCATAGCTGTATTCGCAGGGGTAAGGCGTACATTCATCAAAGGCCATAATAATATCTGCCCCTATTACCCGCTGAATATCCATTACATTTTCCGGAGCAAAATGATGAGTAGAGCCATCAATATGAGATTTAAAAGTCACGCCCTCTTCCTTAATTTTACGGGTACCTGATAAAGAATACACCTGATACCCTCCACTGTCGGTAAGGATAGGTTTTTGCCAGCTGTTGAAGCGGTGTAACCCACTGGCTTTATTGAGCACATTCAGGCCGGGCCTTAAATATAAGTGATAGGTATTTCCAAGTATAATCTGTGCTTGTATATCTGCTGCTAACTCCCGTTGATGTACTGCTTTTACCGAGCCGGCTGTGCCTACAGGCATAAATATAGGGGTTTGAATAAGGCCATGGTCTGTAATAATAGTACCGGCACGTGCGTTCGACTGTTTGTCTGTTGCTTGTATATCAAATTTCATCAGTAATCTTTACAGGCTGAGCCTTACAATACATTATTCCATTCCTGTGTTGTTTCTTACAGGAAGCGTAAAAGATAAGTAAAGAAAGGCTTTAAATATAAATAAAAGTATATGTTTGAAGAATGGCTTGTAAGGATTGTTCCATAGAAAGAGTGTTTTTATCCATAATTATCACAAGCTTACATCCGTATAAAGACACAAAATTATGCCTTATTCTTCATATTCCAGTTTCTATTTTTGAATTTATATTTGATAACGTTATTAAAGTATAGATTAGTTTAACCGTCTTGATTTGTGAACATCTACTCAGAATTTATTGCTGTTATTCTTTATATTTTTATAGGAAGTGTAGGGATACAATTCCTGTATTGGGCCGGTATTTTTTCTCGGCTGGCATTTTACAAAAATACACAAGCTTCGCCTGCATCTTCAGAGAAGAAACCTGGCGTGTCGGTAATTGTGTGTGGCTGGAATGAGTTGGAAAATCTTAAAAAACTTATTCCCCGGTTGCTGGAGCAAAATTATCCGCTGTTTGAACTAGTAATCGTAGACGACCGCTCCAGTGATGAATGTTACGACTTTCTGCTGTTTGAATCATTTAAGCATAAGGATATGAAACTTGTGCGTATCAATGAAACGCCAGATCATATTACCCCAAAGAAGTATGCGTTGTCTTTAGGTATCAAAGCAGCTAAATATGATATAATTCTGTTGACAGACGCTGATTGCATGCCCCAGTCCGGCGACTGGATAAACCAGATGCAACAAAAGTTTGCAGGCGGCAAACAAGTTATCCTGGGATATTCGCCTTATACTTATCATAAAGGTTTTTTAAATTTTATGATTAGATATGAAACATTTTATACGGCAGCACAGTATTTTTCCTTTACATTGGCAGGCTTGCCTTACATGGGTGTAGGCAGAAATATGGCCTATACAAAATCATTATTCAATGCTAACAAAGGCTTTCATTCTCATTTAAAAGTGCTGGGAGGAGACGACGATTTGTTTGTAAGTGAAGTAGCTACTCCTAACAATGTGGCGATCTGTATAGAAAAGCAAGCACATGTTTTTTCAGTACCAAAAACTTCTTTCCATGCCTGGTACAGGCAGAAAAGAAGACACTTGTCAGTTGGGAAACACTATACTTTCAGGAATAAAGCTATGTTGGGCCTCATGTCTTTATCACAGACATTATTCTGGTGTACCTTCTTTGTTTTACTATTCTCAAATGAATATTGGCCGGTGGCAATTTCAGGATTTATTATTAGAACTTCTACCCAAATGTGGGTGTTACAGAATATAGCAAAAAAGATAGATAATACGATAAAGTGGTTTTTTATTCCTATTTTTGATCTTTTATACACTATTTATTACATCATTATAGGTTCATCCATTTCTTTTTCAAAACAGGTAAGATGGAATTAGACAAGCAGTTCTCAGACAAAGCTCTTCAGGATTTTAAATTGATTGACCTTGCTAAAGAAGAGGGAGATCAGAAGGCTTATGCTGAATTAATGAAGCGATACAAAAAGCCGCTATATCATACTATCCTGAAAATGGTCAGGAATGTAGACGATGCGGAAGATTTAACCATAGAAGCCTTTGCCAAAGCCTTTAAAAGTCTGCATAAATTCAAAAAAGACTATACCTTTAGTACCTGGCTTTTTAGAATAGCTACCAATAATTGTATAGATTTCATCCGGAAGAAAAAGCTGGAAACTACCAGTATTAGTTCCTCTTTCCGCGACGATAACGGCGACGATGTAGGCATGGATATTAAAGATATTAATCTCAATCCGCAGGAAGAAGCCATCAAGAGCCAGAAAGTGGAAATTATGCAGCTGATCATTACTAAACTTCCACCTAAGTATCAGACATTAGTTAATCTGCGGTACTTCAGGGAATTATCTTATGAAGAAATAGCCGAAGAACTTCAAGCCCCCTTAGGTACTGTTAAAGCACAGCTTCACCGGGCCCGTGAGTTATTGTATGATTTGGTAAAGGATAAAAAAGATTTTATATAATACCTGACTCTATAAAGACGTGATCCATCAAAATCACGTCTTTATCTGTTTTATCAATCTTTATTTAGTATTCTACTTTTACGCTAAGTAAATTAAGCTGCTACTTATTTGGAACTGATACTCAAATATTTTCCTGACCTTACTTCTCAGCAGCAAGCGCAATTCCGGCAACTGCAGCCATTGTATAACGAGTGGAACGAAAAGATTAATGTGATTTCCCGTAAAGATATAGACCAACTTTACGAAAGGCATGTGTTACATTCCTTGGGCATTGCCAAAGTTGTTTCTTTCAAACCTGATTCCAGCATTCTGGATGTAGGTACCGGGGGAGGCTTTCCGGGGATTCCACTAGCCATTATGTTTCCAGAGTGCCAGTTTCACCTGGTAGATTCTATTGGCAAAAAAATAAAAGTAGTTCAGGAAGTGTCTTCCGCATTGGGTTTAACAAATGTACAGGCAGAACAGAACCGGGCTGAAAAGCTGCAGGAAACCTATGATTTTGTAGTGAGCCGAGCTGTTACACAACTAAAAGAATTTCATAGCTGGGTACGGTACAAAATAAATAAGCACTATAATAATTCCCTCAAGAACGGCATCATTGCACTTAAAGGCGGAGATCTGAAGCAGGAGCTGCAAGAGGCTAATCTAAAGCATAGAATATATCCGCTATCAAATTATTTTGAAGAAGAATTCTTTGAAACAAAGAAAGTGATTTATGTAGCTGTATAATAGTATACATTATCTTTTTCTGCATTACCACAACAAGAAACACAGGGTAAGTGTTAAAAACTGATATTATTTCTTTACTAACTTACATCAAATTAAGGTATAAAAGATGAGGCAAAAATAAGTCGCTATTTTTTCAAATGGTGGGTCAGTTTGCTGGGATAAAATTAGGTAAGGTAGAAAAGTATCCTGGTTGATAGAGAGAAAGTACACATAAGAAATGCTTTTGTTCTATTCATTTCACTATTTATACCCTTTCTGCAAATCCGTTGGCCAGGATTCTTTTATCATGAACATTGTCACTTATGACAACATCTGTAAAGTAAGTGTTTGATGTGTTTATTTAAAAAAATGCTTCAGTGTGAGTATACTCTCAAAAATCTGGAAAATATAAATTCATATATTACCTGCATGAGTAATATTTAAATTCGCCACAATAGAGTGTCGTCAAAATAATAACTTTGATCAAATGTTAACCAATCTAGAAATGGAAAATAACGTAGATCTAGTCATGCTTGTGGATGACAACGACACCGATAATTTTATCAGCAAAAGAATTATAGAAATCACCAAGTTCGCTAAGCGTGTAGAGGTAAAGAATTCCGGTAAAAGTGCATTGGAATACCTGGAAAGAGAAAAGTTTAATGCCCACAATTTGCCTGACATTATCTTCCTGGATATTAACATGCCTATTGTAGATGGATTTGTTTTCTTATTCGAATTTGAGATGTTCCCTGACGAACTGAAGAATAAGTGCAAAATAGTGATTCTTTCCAGTTCTGATAACAAGCGTGATATTGAAAAAATAGTAGACAATAATTATGTGGTAAAATTTGTAACCAAGCCTCTTACAGAGAGTGCCTTGAGTGAAATAAAAAAATTACCTCAACTGGTAATCAAATAACTTATAAGTTTTTTATATTAATGGCATGTCGAATATTAAATTTTACATGCCATATCTTTTTCCTGCCCATGACAAATATCTACAAAAACGTATTATTGATAGACGACAGCGAAGCAGACCAGATGTTAGCCCGTAAATTGATGCAGATTACAGGCTTTGCGCAAGATATTTGTATAAAAAACACCCGCCAGAGTGCTCTTGATTATCTTAGTGAAGCACGCCAGCACGTAAGTGAAGTGCCAGATATTATTTTTCTGGATATTAACCGTCCGGCTATAGATGGTTTGTCATTCTTACATGCTTATGATGACATGCCTGCCGATTTTAAGAAAAAATGTAAGCTGGTTATTCTCTCCAGCACCGACAACCGGCATGATGTAGAGGATATATACACCTCTGGCAGTGTAAATGCTGTCCTACCTAAGCCTCTCACTACAGACTCCATTATGCAGTTGACAGAATAAGAGGTATTTACTCCCATATCACTTCTATTATTTCATTGCCTAAATCTATTGTAGTTTGTTTTTCCCCAGGCAGACGTTTAAGTTCCAGCCTTCCTTTTGTAATACCCACTACCTTCTGCTCCAGTACAAAATACTGATTTTTTTTACGGAATAATACGGCTCTTTCTACAGCTGGGTCTTCTACTTTTATATTAAAAATTGCTCCTTTTTGCCGCATTAAACGGATATTATTTAATGAACCTGTAGAGTCTTTTACCAGTTGAAGGGCTTTTCCGGCATCTGGTACGCCATATCCTACAAAGTTATTCCCGTACGGATATAGGTGAGCTGATTTCTCGATAATGTGTTTGAGTTGTTTGTTGGTCAGGGAAGAATCTGCCTGCATCAAACAGGCTGCCAGACCGGTAATAACGGGTGCAGAAAAGGAAGTACCGGAAGGAGAGAAGCAGGAAACATTGGGTTTTAGGTAAGGTACAAACTCCGGTCCTATGCTGCTATAGCCAATTTTATCACGGGACTTTGCTTTAGTGGCTCCCACGGATATAACCCCTTCAGCATCGGCAGGTGTAGAGACAATACGCCACTTAGGGTCATCCCCTTCATTACCAGCCGATACAATAATAAGCATTCCTTTTTCTTCTGTAGCAATGCGGGCAGCCTGGCTGATCATACTGGTTTTTCCATCCATCTCCTCCGGTTTGTAATTTTCTTTAGGATTAGTAAAGCCCAGTGCATAGCCCAGAGAGGTATTGACCAGGCGAATACCCAGGCTGTCCATCCGTTCTATGGCCATAATCCAGTTATCTTCTTCTTGCCGGGTTTCCTTAGTTCCATGATCTGTGCGGGCAAGGCAAAACTTGGCTCCGGTAGCCATACCATATTGAAGCTTTTTGGTAGGTTCAAATCCGGCAATCATCTGCAGCACTTCTGTACCATGAAAGTCTGAACCAGTCTCTAGCTGGGTGAAATGTTCTGTTTTGGCAGGATTTACAAAATCCTGTACATCAGTGATGCGGTTATCAGCCAGCAGGTGTTGCAGGCTTTTGTTACTGGGCACTCCATAAAAACCTACATCAATTACTCCAATGGTTACACCGCTACCATCCAGTTTCTGCTCAGTAAAAGCCGAAGCATTGAGCTGCCCCATTACAGTAGAATAATACTCAGGAGTTAGTGTTTCCGGTGTATAACTGCTAATGTGTATATTCCGGTTTATAGGAATGATCCCTTGTACAAAAGAAAATTGCTTGGCTACCTGCAAACACTCCTCATCCAGAAAAACAGATACAGCATTGAGCCATCTGGAAGTACCATTGATAGAGATACCTGCCAATTGTAAACTATCCAGGTAAGGCTGATATATAGGCAGGTCAGAATTTTGAACAAGCGGCAATTTTAAGTTCTTTCTGTTTTCTGTAGTTTGCTGAGACAGTATATAGTTGTTCCCAACGGGTTTGTCTTTTAGTACAATCCAGAATTTATGTTGTGCCTGTAAATTGCTTAAACTACTACAAAATGAAATAATGAATAATATTTTTCTCATAAATGCCCTGCTGATATATTGGGTATCTGAAGTAAATATTCAGATAAAATTATATTAATTTGAACTTCTAAACGTAAAACCATTAATTGCCTGCAGTTGAGTAAATATGCAAATTTGAAGATGTGAAATTTGAAGATAATCTACTCTGTTATCAAAAACTTACTCTTGCTTTATATGTAATTTAATTTTGTCAAAATGCTTATACAATTAGTTCATAAGTCTATATAATAATAGTTATTTACGCATATTCACCTAAGTAAAGATACATTATATGAAATACTTGCCTATCGGAAAAGAGTTATTTATTCAAAACCGCCAGAATCTGGCGAAACTCTTGCCACCCAATGCAATGACCATTCTGCATTCTAATGATATTATGCCTACCAACGCAGATGGTACAATGGGTTTCCGCCAGAATAGTGATTTATTCTATCTCTCTGGCGTTGACCAGGAAGAAAGCATTCTGCTACTTTTCCCCAGTACACATGAGCCTAAGCACCGGGAAATACTTTTTCTACGGGAAACTAACGAGCATATTGCCATCTGGGAAGGCCATAAATATACTAAAGACGAAGCCAGGGAAACTTCAGGTATAGCTACCGTGTACTGGACGCACCAGTTTGAGCAGATATTGCATGGATTAATGACAGAAGCAGATCAGGTTTTTTTGAACACAAATGAGCATACTAGGGCCGTAATAGACGTAGAAACCCGTGAGTTAAGGTTTGTGAAGTTCTGTAGGGAAAAGTATCCGCTGCACACCTATAGGCGATTGGCACCGCTCATGCACCAATTAAGGGCTATAAAATCAGAAAAAGAAATTGAAATCATCCAGCAGGCATGCAATATTACTGAAAAAGCCTTTCGGCGATTGCTTGGGTTTGTAAAGCCGGGTGTGGCAGAGTACGAAATAGAAGCTGAGCTTTACCATGAATTTCTGCGTAACCGTTCCAGAGGTCCGGCCTATGCCCCCATTATTGCTTCTGGCGCCAATGCCTGCGTATTGCATTATATAGATAATAACCAGATGTGTAAAGATGGTGACATGTTACTGCTGGATGTTGGAGCTGAGTATGCCAATTATGCCGCAGATATGACCCGCAGTATACCTGTAAACGGACGTTTTACGCCACGCCAGAAGCAGGTATACAATGCCGTACTGCGTGTGATGAGAAAAGCTACTTCTATGCTGGTAGCCGGAAATATCTGGGATGAATACCACAAGGAAGTAGGCAAAGTAATGGAAAGTGAGTTGATCGGACTTGGCCTGCTGGATGCAACGGAAGTAAGGAAACAAGATCCGGATAGGCCTTTATACAAAAAATATTTCATGCATGGTACTTCTCATTTTCTGGGCTTGGATGTACATGATGTGGGTAACAAATACCGCCGCTTTGAGCCAGGAATGGTATTTACCTGCGAACCTGGTATTTACATTCCTGAAGAAGGTTTAGGAATAAGGCTTGAAAACAACATTTTAATTACCAAAAGCGGTAATACCGACCTCATGAAGAATATCCCTGTAGAAACTGACGAAATAGAAGACCTAATGAATCAGGCATAGGGCATGGTGCAGAGAGCATACAGTAACGTTACATACCCTATGCTTCATGCCTTATGCTCTCTGCCTAAATATCCAAGCTACTTTGTCGCCTATCGGCTTCTTCGTATTCTTTGGCTGGAATTACTTCAAATCCATCATCATACATCTCCTGCAAATCATCTTCAGTGAGTTCGTACTCATCTTTGCTGATGGTTTCTTCTTCAATCATGATCTCTGTACCATCATAGATATATTCATCTTCCGGATTTTCAATTTTATCTATCTTAAAATAAACGGTTCCATCTTCATATTCATTTTTCAGATATAAGGTTTTCATATAGGGTAAATTTTTGGGTGATACAATGAATTAGGTGCTTTAACGGATAAAACGTATTTTGATTTTTTCTTTTTTATAAAAATAATTTCAAGAAAGCGGCTGTAAGCTATACGTTCATAACTTCTTTAGCTAAAGCCAGCTAAGGCAACTGCTTCTTTACAGATCGTAAAAATATGCCAATAATACATTGGAACCTAACTATATAAGCAGACATAATGCTCAAATTTCCAAACTATAATATAATTGATTCGTATGTGTGAATAGTTATACTTTAGAATGTTACTTAGTGTATATCTGCTATGAAGAAAAAACTTATTAATATCTGGTCTTTTTTGAAAGATTTATTCGCTGAATGGTCGGCGGATAACTGCTTTCAATTAGCCGCAGCGTTATCCTATTATACCTTATTCTCCCTGGCACCTATGCTGATTATTGTTATTTCAGTAGCTGGGTATTTTTTTGGTGAAGATGCCATTAATGGAGAAATTCAAAAGCAACTCTCAGGATTGATCGGCCAAGACAGTGCGGCAGCAATCAGTGCGATGATTCAAAGTGCATATGTGGATAATGGAAGTCTGATTCCTACCGTTATAGGATTAGGTACTTTGTTTATTTCCGCCACACTTGCTTTTACTGCTTTACAGGACTCACTTAATAAAATATGGAAAGTATCTCTTAAAGCGAAAAGTGGGATTTTAGCTGTAGTGATTAACCGGGTTCTTTCTTTTGCTATGGTAGTAGGTATTGGCTTTTTACTGCTGGTATCTATGGTAGTGCATGCTGTTCTAAACAAGTTAAGTGAATTAATTGACCAGTTGCTGGAAAACTATTCAATTTACCTAATCGAGTTACTGGAATTTGCTATCTCATTTTCTGTGATTACGCTGTTGTTTGCTATGATTTTCAAGTTTCTGCCAGATGTGAAGATCAGATGGAAAAACGTATGGCTAGGTGCTGTAATTACCAGTATCTTATTTTCTATAGGCAAATACCTGATTAGCTGGCAGATTGGTAATAGTGACCTTACAAATACTTATGGAGCTGCGGCATCTATCGTAACTATTATGCTCTGGATCAACTACTCTTCCTTGATTCTTTTTATAGGCGCTGAATTCATTTATGTGTATGTGAGAAGGAAAGGAGAAGAGATTAATCCCAATACGCATGCAGAAAAAATGCGCTATGGACGTCCGGAAGATGAAACTGGTAAGGATACCAGAAAAACGCCTGCTTACAAGTTTAACAATGGAACCGCTGTAGTAATAGAAAAGAATAGCAGGTAAGACAAAATAGATAAATTTAAAATTAAGTATATAACTGTAGAATAACAGTAACAAATAGCACTGACTGGCTCATTGAATGATAAGCCAGTCAGTGCTATTTGTTTGTAAGAGATGTTCTTATTTAACAGGAGTGTTGGTGTATTTGCGATTAATTGTTAGTTTTGCAGATATTTTCTGAACAACTATCTGTAAAGCAGCATTACGCATACTCCTAGCTAAATCATGCCTACGCCATATTCTGTTAAATTATTTTCTGGTAGCCAGTCACAATACCTGGCCGAAAAGATTTCCTATTACTATGGCAAATCCTTAGGCTCAGTATCCCTTCAGAAGTTCAGTGATGGAGAATTATCGCCAAGTTTTAATGAGTCTGTACGGGGTTGCGATGTGTTTCTTATCCAGTCTACTTTTCCTCCGGCAGACAATATTATGGAATTGTTGCTGATGGTGGATGCTGCCCGTAGAGCTTCTGCAAAATACGTTACTTTAGTCGTGCCTTATTTCGGATATGCCCGCCAGGACAGAAAGGATAAGCCTAGAGTGGCTATTGCTGCAAAACTGGTAGCTAATTTATTTATGGCTTCTGGTGCCGACAGGCTGATGACCTGCGACCTGCATGCCGGCCAGATACAGGGATTTTTTGACTTCCCGGTAGATCACCTGGACGGTTCAGCTATATTTGTACCTTACTTGAGAAGCTTGAAACTGGATAACTTGCTATTTGCGTCTCCTGATGTAGGAGGGGTGGCCAGGGCCAGAAGTTTTGCCAAGTTTTTCCAGGCCGACATTGTGGTATGCGATAAACACCGCAAACGGGCAAATGAAATTGCTTCTATGCAGGTAATTGGTGATGTGGAGGGAGCAAATGTAGTACTAGTAGATGACCTGATTGACACAGGCGGTACTATTTGCAAGGCGGCTGAAATCATTATGGAAAAAGGGGCAAAATCTGTAAGAGCTATTTGTACACATCCTATTATGTCTGGAAATGCTTTCGAGAAAATTCATAACTCATTATTAACAGAAATAGCTGTGTCAGATACCATTCCTTTGCCTCAAGAAAGCCCTAAAATAAAAGTACTTACAGTGGCTGAGTTATTTTCCAAAGCCATCCGGAACGTACATGATCACGAATCCATCAGTTCATTATTTATAAAAATTTAGTCTTTTATTCATTTTATCAATTAACCAAACAATTATGAAAACTTTAGAGATTATAGGGTATAAAAGAGCAAATCTCGGTAAAAAAGCCTCCAGTGACCTACGTCTGGATGGGTATGCTCCATGTGTGTTGTACGGAGGTAAAGATCAGGTTCATTTCTACTCACCCATGATTCTTTTCAAAGAATTATTGTATACACCCAATGTATATCAGGTGGACTTGAATATTGAAGGTGACCATTATAAAGCTATATTACAGGATGCACAGTTTCATCCGGTAAATGAGGTGATTCTACATGTGGATTTTCTGGAGTTACAGGAAGGGAAGCCAGTAAAAATGGAAGTGCCCCTTCGTTTTACAGGTATTGCACCCGGTGTGCAAAAAGGTGGTAAACTTGTCTCTAAGTTAAGAAAGTTAGCCATTAAAGCTTTACCATCAGATGTTCCCGATTACATAAGTGTAGATATTTCAACTCTGGATTTAGGTAAATCTATTAAAACGGGGGAAGTTCAAGCTGAGGGTTTTACTATATTAAGTAATCCTAATATCCCCATTGCTACTGTAGAGATTCCAAGAGCATTGAGAGGTAAGGAAGAAGGCGGAAAATAAATATTTCCAATACATACATATGATGGAAAGAAAAAGGCGCAGCATCTGCGCCTTTTTTGTTGTACACAATTCCGGATGGGTAAGTTTATTTGTTAATCACCTACAAACTAATGGTTATTATTCCCAGTTCAGGGCCATCGGAACGGTAAATAAGAAGCTTATGCTGATTTTCCTGGTAAAGCATAGAGATAGGCATGCTGTTTTTGATAGCTTGCTCAGTAATCAGGCGACCCGTAACATCATACAAAAAGGTTTGTTTCTCTACAGGTTCTGTAATGGCAATAATTTCCAAACCTGCACCAAAATCATATAATTGCACCAGGGTGTTTTTTGGTGAGCTATATTCTTTTTCAAATAGTGTTTTTCCTTCTTTATCCAGAAGGCTTAGTTTTTTGTTGTCTTGCCGGGCTACTATCCAGTCTTTGCCTGATGCTTCTATTACTGATTTAAATAAAGTGGTTTTATCGGGCCGATACAGTTGCCGCTGACTCACTAATTCACCCTGCAAATTAAATGTAGTAATTTCACCATTGTCGGTAAGTGCAGTGATAGTAGTTTTCTGTGTATTCATGCCTGCTTCAATAAACAGTGGATTACGAATACGGTCGTTGATAAGAAAAGGAAAACCCTCTACTGGCTTGCCTTTGCGGGTAAGCACTTGTATAATTCCATTGGCTTGTGGAACAATTATATAATCTTTGCCTTCTATACGGATATGGCTGGCAGCACTACCCAGGCCATACCCGTATGGTAATTTGAGCGGGTTCCATCCATCCAAAAGTTTGCCGTCTTTTCCGTACAAGTACAGGTCTCCTTTACGGTCGGAAGCCAGAAAACGGTAGTCCCGGCTGTTGTCGTAATCAATAGCTGAGATTGTATGAATATGCTCAGCATCAGGAAGTTTGATAGGAAAACCTGCTACCAGATTCCCGTTCCGGTCTATGGCATATATATGGGAGGAAGTAGCAAACAGGTACTGAAGCTTGTTGTTCCTAAAGAAATCTATTTGCTGTATATCACTTACAATGGTTTCCTGCAAAGGCTTCTTCCATAGTATTTTGCCTTTGTTATTAATTAAGTACAGCTGGTTATTTACATCCTGAGCCAGTATTTCACGGCTTTTATCTATATGGTTTCTCACCATATAGGGGGGGATTTGTAGTGAATGCTCTGTGGTGGAAGTAGCAGAGACAAGGAATTTGTTTTGCTCTTTTGCTTCCGATATATTTTCTTCCAGCCCTATCAGCAGCTCTGTTTGAAAGGTTTCATCTTGCTGATGCCGCATCTGCAGGGCTACATATGCTATCTCTTTTATTTCGGATGCATAGGTTTGCATGGATTTTTTCCAGGCTGGCGTGGCATAGGAATGTAGCAGAGGCCATACTCTGGGCGTAGAAATAAAAATGCCGATGTTATCCTGGGCATCCGCTTTTTTTAGTAACGCCTGTTTTCCGGTAGAATACTCCCATACATTTTCTGTTTCGATGTCATTTAGCAGTTTTTTCAGCGACTGCACACTTTCAGCAAATACGATATATTTACCTATTGGCGCAAAAAAGCATTGTTGGAAGCCACTGAAAGAAGGTCCCAGCATAGCAGCTGGAAAATCGGGCAGCGCTATTTCACGAATGGGTGTGCCGGCAAAAGTTTCAGCATAAGGAGCCTTATCATCGGCAGAGTTTATGTTAGCTGATACGGAATGTAATGACTTTTGTGCCAGTTGTATGTCTTTGGCCTGAATGAACAGCAGCTTTTCGGACGTAGAGCGGGCATTTTCCACAAAAGCGAGGGCAATTTCTTTCCCCATCCATTGGGTAAATGCACTAGGGCTTATATGGTAATGTGTCCGTAATTTTTCCTGTGCCTGTACCATTTGTGCATCATTGGCTACCCAATAATTTTGCAGAGAAAAAGCTAATTTTTTTGCATCATCAAAGCCCCAGTGTATAAGTACGGCTGTATAATTAGGAACAAGTGGCAGACAGGACAGAGGCTGGGGCCGCTGATTTTTGAACACACTTAAGAAGTGAGGCTTATTTTCTTCTTTACTCACTATGCTGCTGCCATCGAGCCTGATCTCATGGCCACTATGCTTATAAGCCAGGCTGGAAGACTGTGCATAGTCCTGCAACAGAGAAAGTGACCGGGCGAGTGTTTGGTCCGTAAATACATGCAGGAATCCGGGCAAAGCAGCTGCCTGCACATATACCTGAAATTCGGAAGATGTATTTTTATATCCTTCCTTGATCATAGACCAGGCGTTTTCTTGCAATGACAGTGGTTTATCTAAACTGCGGATTACGTCTTCTATCAGAAAAGGAGTGTAGCTGCCAATCAGGTGATTCTGATGAAGAAAGTAAGAAAAGCTAAGCTTAGATGAAGGTACCGAAATTTCTGTGATCTGTTGTTCTTGAAAATTTCTGGTATGTATTTTATATCGTTTGCTATCCTTAAACTCCTGAATCAGATCTTTGATGGCGGCTTGCTCTTTCTGAGAGCGGACAGGCATAAAAAACACATAATCAAAATTATTGCGGGTAGTAATATGCAGGGAAGTGAGTATACGCTTGTCAGCAAAAAAATCCTGTATATCTCCATTGTATTCTGCAACCGAGTAGAGTCTGGTGAAAAGGGTTTGTATATCAGGGAGCGTATGTATCCCTCTTTTATCTTGCTTTTGCCACTGTTTTAATAACTGCAAAGGATTGGTGCTTTCCACTACCAGCACAGCACTGCCGGGAACAAGTTTCCAGCTATCAAAGGCATTATGGTTTTTCCAGTATTGATAGCCGAATATTCCCCATATACATATCAGGAGAGAAACAAATAGTAGGTGGTAGGTGATTAACAAATAAACTTACCCATCCGGAATTGTGTACAACAAAAAAGGC
>Ga0115851_100515_pt1 | contig 17560 bp, 15 predicted proteins | sample InSIn2gowninarea_FD_83865 | JGI IMG/M metagenome (GOLD analysis project Ga0115851, IMG submission 83865)
AGAGCCCTCTCCTGTCCTCGTAGGGCTAGCTACGAGGCTGAGCTTGGTTTGATGCTGCCTTGAACCTCACCTTCCTTCACCCTAAGGTAGATTCAAGCACTAACATAATGGCGACCATACTAGGGAAGAAAATGGTTTACTTGTAGATTGTCTTGCCCCAGGATATATCTCAAGTTCAGATATGATAGTTGATGGTGAACAATGATCAGACATAAGAAGACGGCTGAAATCATTCATCGATGACTCCATTCACTGAAGAATCCATGCAATCAATCCTTCATGGTGACTCCACTGCAAAGGGATCAGTAGCTTTGAGCCGAGATCACATTCCAGTCTTTCCAAATAAAATTCCGAAGGTAGATTAATCAATGAATTTGCCTACGTTTGAAGATGATGGTAAGAAGAATGCTACTTTACATCTAGTTCGATTTCACATGCATATTCGCAAGTTGAAGGTTGATTTTCCTGAAGATTTCTTAATGAAGATATTCATGGCCACTCTTGAAGGTGAAGCCCAATCTTGGTATGAAAATTTGCCCGTTGCTTGTATTTACTGTCTAAAGGATGTTCATGCCCTGTTCATTGAAAGATATAAAGACTCTTATCCATCATTGAATCTAGTTCATGATTGTTGCAAGCATGCTTATAGTTTTATTGAGAGCCTTGAAAAATATTATGAGGATGATAATTTTGTGGATGATGAAATCATGGAAGCCCTGTATGAAAATCCCTTTCAGCGGTGTAAAGATGATCAGGAAACTTTGTAGCATGATCAAGATTTTAGTACAGTGGAAGATGAAGGAGTTTTACCTGTTGAAAGTCAACATGAAATACATGAAATAGATCAGTAAGTTGGAGAGTTCCATACGGCTGAAAGTGATGAAAGGAAAAGTGTCGTTTCAGATTGGTCCATAGAAGAAGCCAAAGTTTTGGGTCCAAATGTTCTCATGTCATCAGAACAAAGCCTTCATGAAGAGGTAATCCAATCAGCTCTTGACAGCATGACGAGTTCTTTGTTCAAGTAAGTGAAAAGCTTTCTCTGGATGAATTTATGGTAGATGATAAAAATGTTAGCGTTGGGTTTCAAGAATAATCCAAAATTTCTTCTCTCATGATTGATGAATGTGATGAATGTAATGAGAATTTGGCTATCATATCATGTCAAGATGATCAGAAATATATTCAAACTATAGCCGACCAGACCATTATGGATTCCATTTCAGATTCTTCCTCTTATGTTTCATGTTTTGAAGTGTTCTTTGAAGAGGAAATCCACTCATCTGCTTGTTTAGAATTTTTTGAGGACCAGGAGCATACTTTTTCTGAAGTACATTATGAAGGAAGATCAGAATCAAAAGAAAAATACATCTTGTTGTTTCAACATGAGGTAAATCTTCATGTTTTTCATGATCCAATGGCAAATTTGTTATAGTCAGCAGTGAAGGTCATAATTGCAGTATTCAGTGGTGAAGGAGATCATGGCCAATTATGTTTTGGGAGGCCAATATCAATTGTTGACCAGAAGATCTAATCAGAAGTATCAGTCAAGAAGCAATCTTCTTGATTGGTTACATTAGCAGTTTGATATAGTTTGATGATATATAGTCTTGTAAGAAATAAAGGTGGTGATGTACTACCACCACGATTTAAGTTTTAAGTTCAGTCAAGTTTTTTAGTCATGTCATTTGCATTGATTCAGCTTGAGTCAAGTTTCATGTACATAAGTTGAGTCATGTTGGAATAATGGACTCCATAGCCCAATGGACAAAGGCACTGTCTGCTCACCCAAATATTTGTAGTTCTTTCCACCTCCAAGGAGCTACCATTCCCCCATTGGAGCCAATGTTAGTATCAGTCTTTGTAGCCTTCCTCCAGTGATCAAGCATGCTCTTACACAAGTGATTTTAAGATGTCAAGGTCAAATTTCATCATTTCAATGAGTCTTCAAGTAAAATTTGGCCACTATGCATTAGGTCTAGGGTTTTCTTTCACTCCTTTCAAAGTTGTCTAGATGTCAGTCAATGTCACCATTCAACTGAGTCTACCATCATTCAGAGGGTTTTCATCATCATGTCAAGTTCCATTGGGTCATTTCACACCTTGTTCATGTTTCAGTTGTGCCTAGGCAAGGTTCATTTCCCTCTCCTAAGGTTTTGAAGCTAATTTGTCTTGGATAGTCAAGTCATCAGAAAAACTTGTATCCTGATGTTCATACACCTTCCCCTATCCTTAAAATACCTTATCAAACACTTCCCCTCACTGAGATTCACCAAATTCCTCATTTTAACACAAACCCTAGTTTCTTGCTACAACCGGGCAATTTTCTATGGTTGGGCCTGTGTTTTGTTTTTTGGACCCATTTCCCTCACTCAATTTCTAAGATTCCACTTTCCCCTACTTCCTAACATCCCTCCATACTTCCAAAAATTTCCTCAAGAATTTAGAAGCTCCCTATCCCCTTCATTTCGCTTCATTTCGGCAAATCCCTTGTCCCACACATCGGGATATGTTTCACTCAAATGATGTTTCTAAGAAATCAAAGATGAATTCAGGAAACCTGAGAGATATTTTTGTCCACAACAGACCAAGGAAGAAAAACCTCCTTCACTTTTTACACAAGTGTCATGGTTTTGAAGAAATTTTAAAAATAGAATTGTCTCGGGAGAATTGATGTACCTTTGGAGCGACCTCGGAAAATCAAGTTTTATCCTACATTGATTGGCCAAATGATTTGTGTGATAATCCAAACAATAACTAGAGACAAGTAGCTTTCCAATGAGCTATCATGAGCTCAATTTGGAGTTGAGGAAGGCATTCAAAAGTTGACTATAACAACACTCTACCTTTAGGTAACCTCATTTGGCACAGTTCGACTAGGCTTGGGAGATTTGATTTTTGACAGGGAAAATTAACTCCAAATCAAAAAAATTCTAATTGTGTCAGAATGTATATGCAACTACCTTTCCAATGAGCCATCATGAGCTCAATTTGGGGTTGAGGAAGGCATTCAAAAGTTTACCGCAACAACACTTTGTCTTGAGGTAGTTTCATTTGGCACAGTTCGACCAGTCTTGGGAGATTTGATTTTTGACTGGGCAAATAAATTCCAAATCGAAAAATTCTACTTGGGTTGCAAATTAGACTCAAATACCTTTCCCATGAGCTATCCTACACTCAATTTGGACACCGGGAAGGCCTCGAAACGTCACCTGGAAAAGAGCACGACGCACAGGAGGAGGAGCGTGACGGTTTTATAAATATTTTCACTCCATATGGTCAGTTATGCAAGTGGCAAAGGAAGGCAAAGGGTCACCCAAGCCATTTGTCATGTTTGTGGAGCTGCACCTGTAGTTGATGTTTGGCTCTCCACCTTCATTTTGTAACCCTTGGGCGTTCTATCTCTTCATGGCACTTTCTATATATTGTATGCAAACCATTTGCAAAGGCAATTTTGGGTTGGTTGGCTTGTAACTTTCTGGGGTACTGTGGGAAAGAAACTTTACATTGTATATTTTTACAGAGAATTAATGAGAGGTAGTAGCTCTATTTCATGAGATTCATGTGGTTGTGAGTGTAGCAAGTGTGTCTCTTATGTTTCCTATGTATCTTGTTATGTTTCATAGTTCATTTCATATTCATTTCTAGTGAAGTTTTTCGAGTGAGATAATTCAATTTTATTGCTCTACCTAGGGGAAAACTTCATGTATAGTGTTCATTCTTCTGTTGAAAAAGATTCATGTTTTCCATGCCCTTTTCACCTTCTTAATCAATCTCTCCATTCTGCCATATCTTAAAACTAAATTTCTATGCTTTCCGCCTACCTTGCCTCACGAAACAATCTATGCCTTTATGTTAAGTTCTCTGTTCATTGAGGTCCAGTGGTCCCATAACATCCCAGAAACAAAGTCATTCATAAAAATCACTCCTTATATTCATTTTCACTTACTAGCCTAAGACAAATATTTCATTGTAAGTCATCTGAGGCCATTTCATTTACTTATTCACTGAGTGTGACTCTGAGAGAGCCCTCTCCTGTCCTCGTAGGGCTAGCTATGAGGCTGAGCTTGGTTTTATGTTGCCTTGAACCTCGCCTTCCTTTAGCCTAAGGTAGATTCAAGCGCTAACAATACCGATTCATGTATACAGAGTACTATTATTCTATAATTGAATAGCAACGGCAATCTGTTAAGGAACAACAATGTTATGTAATAGCAACATGATATAACTTCGGGACAAATAACATAACATATTTATGCATAGAATAACCCTACTATTCGAATGGGAATCAAAATATAATAGAGCTAATACATGAAATAAGAAACAGCAGATTACTAAACAAAAGAGATAAGAGAAAGCAAACCACACACGACTCGAAATTGAGAATTAATAGTACAGGAAGCAAGTGATCCACTAGGGTCGGGCCCTTAGCCTCCAAGGATGCACTGCTTATAATTACTCTAGAATCAAAGATGGAATGGCAACAAGATTTATATATTAAACATCAAAATAGAGTTAGAGTGAATTGCTCTTTAGAGAGAGTCGATAATCAAAGTTCAAGTACAAAGGAGAATTTCATAAAAACAACAATAGTCCTCCCTTGGGCTAGCAGTGTTGCCCCTTCTTATAACAGTCGAGTGGAGATATCAATGATACAGAGAATCATTAAGGTATTGATCCCTTAGGATCAGAGGACCCTAAGGGATTCACCATATTGTTAGTTCTCAGTCACTTTCTCGTTCTCTGGCGCCGATTTGGTATCTCCTCTTCCTTTTCCTGGCCTGCACGCTCTAGTCTAGATCTTCTCATTTGGATGCGGTTCTCTGTCAAAGGGACAATTGTGGATGGTGTCTTGTCATTTCCTTTAGATTGGTAATTTTCCGTTTTCCCCTTTTTCTACATAAAAAAGGGTAATTATTAGTCATCTTATGTTGCACATAAATCATCTAGATTTTATCAGAATCTCTTGTCATATACCTAGTTCATGATGTAAAGAGGTTATTAGTTTTAAAGAAAATATGAAAAAATAAATCATAATAACATACCTTCTCTAGTACTCAACACACCCCCCTGCTTACCCTTTTTTGTCCCCTCATGAAAACATTGTAGTTGACATGCAAGGCAGTGAGGGAATAGGCCGGAGACTGGATCTCATGAGGTGGTCTACAGCCATGATGCCCAGCTAGGTGCTCAAAAATATGTCGTGTCTGACCCTCGGGGATTTCATATAAGGCTTGGTATCCTGGTGCAGGATGCCAAATGACCAGACTTCAGAACCTACAACCTAACCAAGATGGGCCTTCTCTCAAAATAAGGTCACCATAGAGACCCAAGCGTTCAACACCTAGCTTAAAGTTCTCATAGTTAAACGGTTCCCTGTGTTGGATGTTCGGATTAGAAGTCTGATATTAGAATTTTGGAGCTGCAATGGCAAGGTCTTTGATGGTAAAGAAGTGTTCTATCCCTTTCCGATTGATTTTTATATGAATAGGTCCCAATGCCTCAATCACACCTGGAGTCCTCATTAAGTTCCTATGTTTATTCCATAACTGTAGTGGGTCTTTAGGTTCAGCCCTCACCCATAAGTCTAATCCATTCTCTTGTCTTTGAAAGGCATTGTAGGCTTTAAGCCACTTTATTTTATTAACACCAAAAGAAATGAATGCCTTCAGTGAGACATCACCCACGAAAGGGCTAGGATTCTGCTCTGTTTCTCCATCTAATACAAGGTTGTGCAAATAAATTCACATAATAATCTCTAAACCTTCACCCCATAATGCTTACAACAGTTTATGAAGTCATCAATGGTTTTTATTTCTATGGGCATTCTTGCTTTAACAGCTTTAATTTTCAATTGTAAATATCGTTCCATTAAAAACAAAGCGTAGTTCCTAGTAGGTTCTCTACATGCTAGCACGTCAGTATACAAAGAGCATAAGGTATCCATTTGTTTGATGACTACATCTAGCCTATGAATTACCTTTGTGACTCTTTCTTCTACTTTTCTTCATCCTTCAAAGGCCTGAGTTTCTGATGCACTAATGTCCTTCAGCTACTATTGAATTTCTCGTATTTTTCTCGATGGACAGTTTGCTCTGTGAGTTTCTCTATTGTTTGCTGGGCCTGTACCAAATATTTTCGTAGAGTTGCTGTCCTTGGATCTTTTTCCAACATAATAGTTGTAGGCGTAAGATCTACTTGGGTCTTCTTGTTGCAGCATTTTATGGTCCGAGTTTCCTTAGAGGACAGTGCCTCTGTCTGGATTACCTTATTATAGGTCGCTACATTCTCTGTTTGTATTTTGACATGAGCAACAGCCAGATGCTGTTCCTTTCGGTTTTGAATGGCAAGCTAGACTTGAGTCCTATTAATCTTTTTCTTAAGGGGTTTCGTGGAGGTGGTTGCATGCTTTACCACCGAGGTCCTTTTTGCTTTCTTCCCCATTTTTAAAAGTCTTATTTGTTATCGAAGCCGTGCTATCATGTTAAGCAGTTTTTGTTGTTCCTTTCATAATCTTTTGATTTCCTCTATTTTCTTGGAAGGAACAACCATTTGTTTACTCGGGCCTGGGCTTTGTACCTCCAATGTTGTATCTTCTCCTTGACCAATTTCCTGATTTTCTTCTTGGGGTGCTTCCTCATTTTTCTGTTGATCGGGTTGTTCAGGGGTAGAAACCCTAGATTTCTCTGCTCTCTCCTAGATAACTTCTTCTTCCACCACTTCTTCTTCGTGGAGTTCTTCTGGTGTATTCTGGCTAGGAACAGATTGTTCCCTTTCTTCATCTTCATCACTGTTCTCTCCAGATACACTTTCATCATGGACAGAGTGATTCTCCTCTTCTTTGTCACACAATTCTTCAGATGCACTCTTATCATGAGCAAAGTGCTCCCGCAGTCCTTCTTCCTCATCGCACAATTACTTAGATGTATTTTTGTCATGAGCAGAATGCTCCTGCGATCCTTCTTCAGTGTGGAGGTTTAGTGGACTGAGAGGTTGACAATATTCGCCCATATTGGCCAGAATCTGGGCCAATTCATCTTCTTGCAGCGGGTTTTTCAATGGGCTTCCATCACATTGCTCTGTTTCCTCTTCCTCCTGACTAGATTGCTCAGTCTCTTCCTCTGTTTCTCCTTCATTGTTTTCCTCCAATTCTTTTTCATTCTCCTCTCCTTCCAATTATAGGGGTTGCTCATCCCCTGAATCATCTATTTCCATTGATTGACTGGTGTTCCATTAGGAATTTTCCAGCCTTCCTCTAATCTATGCCAATCTAATGGATTTCATTTGTTTCAGTGTTCTATTCGATGTAATGGCATCATGTTTTCGTTTTGGGGCTGGCAAAGCCAGTCACTCATCTATTGTGAAAATCAGTTCTTCCCAACTGCTCTATTTTTGAGCAAGACTGTAGCTAACTATCAGTCGTATCAACCCATGGTGGCTTACTACCGACTCTACATGGCGAGATTTCATCATGCTTCGGGCAACATCATGTAATAAAGAATTTAAAAATGCAGGAAAATTCATAGTGCATTTTTGTTTTAACACGGATAAAAGTTTAAGGTGGCATGGTCTTACCATGTCTTTCATGCCTTCACAAGTGATGTAGCTCTGAATGATTCTCGCCAACTCTACCCACAATTCTCCCAAGGCTGCTGGTAAAACTTCCTTTCCTCTTACAGTCAGGTTCTGCCCTTCATCCTGGAAGATTTTTATGGTGTCTCACAGTCTCACCTTTTTCAAAGTCCACATAGGTCAAGTGGCTAGCAGTCTTGAAACCTCTGTAATTATGTCGTCGGTGACTGCTATCTATCTCCCTCTCACTGTGGAGTGATTTTCTTGCAAGTTCTGCAAAAATTTAATTGCCATTGTCTCGTTGGATTGTTGGAGACGATTGAGATAAACTATCCATCCTGCCCTTGTTAGGATTTCTCGTGCAGCATTAGAGACCATCAACACTTGTGGTTCTCTACGAATTGATCTTCCTCCCATACTTAGCACACTATAGAAAAACACAAAGATGGCAATGGAACAGCAAGTTGTTCAAACTATTAGCAAACATAGAGAAAATGATGAAACAGCAAGCTTGTTCGAATTTCAAATTACTTCTAATTGTTGTAGAGCATAACACAAAAATAGATTCAAAACAACAAGCCATGCAAATTGGAAAACAATATACCATTAAGCCTTGCTATTCCCGAGTGAGAATTCTCTGAATGATAAGCTGACAAGTATGCTAGCAAATTATGAGGTCACCTGCTCCCCCCCGCAATGTGATAGGTTGTCCTCGGCCATCAAATGAAGGATCAGTGTGCTAAACTGCCATGGTACATAGTCATAAAGGAATAGCATATACAGGGATGCCATGTTTACAAGAACGAGTGAATTGCTGAAATCGAGGTGTATAACAGAATCACTTAATAAATATGAGAATGTCATGATATGATGCGAGAATTGGAGAATAGGACAGCTGACATGCATAAAAGGTCAATGCGATCATTATCAAATTTTGTCATCATAATTGATTGTAATAGATTTTCATGTATTAAAGGTTCGGAGGGGTTATGTACATAATCTCATTGACCCATTACAAAGATATAAGAAGAAGGGTTTTATAATTGCTATTGGTGTATAAGGAATATGACTTCAATACCATCAGCAGAGCTCTGTTGCCCACAGGTGTCCATAACCTTGATAGAGTTGTTTATTTCACCCATGGAACCATAATCCTATGTATGCATAGGAAAGTGTTGTGCAATGTCAGAATGGAGGCCATTATGCTGGCTTGGTAACTAGATAAATCATAATGCCATTCACCAGGAAGGAGTGAAAGGTGGGCAAGCCGACTCGTGATGATACCTCCTATTCCAAGGACTTTTTATTTTTCTGATGTGCCTCTTGGACCATATCCCTGGTGTGGTGGCCATAATGGGAATGCCACTTCACTTTCTTCCTTATGATCATGGTAGGTTGGCTCTTGATGAGATCCCCTATCTTTCATTTGGCAAACTATATTAGCAAATCATATAAACATTTCTCTCTTTTTTTCTTTTATAAAGCACGTTTCCTATTTATACACAGAGGGTGGTTCAACACTCCCTAAGAGTAGGAATGGTGGAATAAGTCTTAACATCTCAATAGAAAAATATACCCTTTGTTCTCATTCATTAATAATGATCAAAAAGGATTATGGGAATTTAGAAAGAACCATCATGATAAAGATAACCAATCATATCGGTATTAGTAGAATAATGATTGCAAGGTGATCAATAGTTGTGTCCTTTCCTCTTTGCTCTTATCAATTCAAAGCAATTTCTTGTAAAGATAACGATTTTTATGTAATTTGCTGATTTCAGTATCCTCTAGTTTTTGTATTCATTGCATGAATGTATAGCTGAGCATAACTCAGAAAATGATTGAAATAGTAAAACACAGAAAGAAGAAAATGCACTCTAAAAATGTTATCTTCAAGATGGAACAACAAAGAAAACAAGTGCAAACAAAAAAATGCGAAAATGTTGTTCCTTCGAAAAGGAACAGTGAAAAAATGAAAGTGTTGTTCCTTCGGAAAGGAACAACAGAAAATGAAAGTGTTGTTCCTTCGGAATGGAACAACAGAAAATGAAAGTGCTATTCCTTCAGAAAGGAACAACAAAAAGCACAAGTGTTGTTCCTTTGAAAAAGAACAACAAAAAAAATGAAAGTGATGTTCCTTTGGAAAGGAACAACAAAGAAAACGCAAGTGTTGTTCCTTCAGAAAGGAATAGCAGAAGATGAAAGTGTTGTTCCTTTCCAAAGGAACAACAGAAAATGAAGTGTTGTTCCTTCGGAAAGGAATAACAAAAAATTCAAGTGTTGTTCCTTCAGAAAGTAACAACAGAAAATTAAAGTGTTGTTCCTTCGGAAAGGAACAGTGAAAAAATGCAAGTGTTGTTCCTTCAGAAAGGAACAATAGAAAATGAAGGTGTTGTTCCTTCCAAAAGGAACAACAAAAAACGTAAGTGTTGTTCCTTCAGAAAGGAACAGAAAAAAATGAATGTGTTGTTCCTTCGGAAAGGAATAGCAGAAAATGAAAGTGTTGTTCCTTCGGAAAAGAACAACAAAAAAGTGGAATTGACGTGCCTTCAAAAAGGAACAACAAGACGCAAAAATTGTTGTTCCTTAAAAAAGGAATAACAAAATAGTGGAGTTTCTGAACCTTTGAAAAGGAACAGCAAAATGCAAAAGTGTTGTTCCTTCAAAAAGGAACAACAGGTTGGTGAAAATGTTGTTTTATCCGAAAGGAACAACAAAATGCAAAAATTGCATAAATCAAGAAATCTATACTAAAAAGAACACAAAAGAGTTATGTACAAAATTTAAAAGAAATCAAATTAGTTAATGAGCCAGAGGTAAGGAAGAGTTCGCTTCCTCAGCCAGAATTTGCACGTTGAAATCTTCCCGGAGTTGCTGGTAGAAGGATTTGTGAGTGAGTGGTTTGCGGTACAATCGAACTCGGTGGTCGTTTGCCTTAAAGGTATGTCCAGATCCATCGATAGTGGTTAAATTAATGGTGCCATTATCGTGTACCTTTCGGATTTCGTATGGTCCCAGCCAGCGAGTCTGAAGTCTCCCCAGAAATCCTTGAACCTAGAATCGTATAGGAGCACCCAATCTCTTTCTCGAAAGACTTCCTTTTTTATGAGGGCTTCATGCCATTTGGCTCTTTGTTGTTGGATTACTGCAGTATGTTGAAGAGCAAAGAGCCTTATTTCATCCAACTCGTTGATTTTCTGTAGTCTATTCATTTGAGCCTCGTTTAAGTCTAGACCAACTTCTTGTGCTATTCTCAAGGTCTGTATTTCAAATTCTATTGGAAAGATGGGTTCCTTCCCAAATACTAGCTGATATGGGAATATCTAGTAGTGCTTCTCCATGTTGTTCTATATGCCCACAAGGCTTCTAGCAATCTTGTGGCCCAATCACGTCTGTGTGACGCAATGGTTTTTGTCAGTATTGCTTCTATTACCTTATTTGTGCTTTCTACTTGACCATTCGTCTGTGGGTGGTATGGAGCAGTAATTTTATGCTGAATATGATAGTATTTTAGTGTTGCTACAATTTTATTACCAACAAACTGTGGTCCTCCATCCATGATTATGTCTCTTGGGAGGCCATATCGCATGAATATGTGGAACATGAACTGAATAAAGGAATCCTCTGTAGCTCTTAGCAATGCCTCTACTTCAACCCATTTGGTGACATATTCTGTTGCTACCAGAATATATGTTTTTTGGTTTGATGATGGGTTGATTGGACCAACAAAATTGAGTGCCCGTCGTTTGAATGGTTTAATAACTGTTGTGGGTTCAGGGGCATTTTGTCAGATTGTCCAGGGCATCCTGCTCTTTGGCAGTTGTCACAAGCTTGAACGAACTTCTTTGCATCTTTGAAGATTGTGGGCCAATAATTCCCTATTTGCAGCACCTTGTGACCAGTTCTCTGATCTGCGAAATGTTTGCCACATGGTCCATTGTGACAAGCTTTCAAAATGTCAAAAATTTCATCTTCACGGACACATCTCCTAATGTGCATATCTGCTCCTGTATGAAACAGGTAGCCCCGAATCCAAGAAAATCGGGTACTACGCTGGACAATCTGCTTTCGTTCATTGGGAGTCAGATGTTTTTGTAACTTGCCTACTGCTAAATAATTTGCAACATCAGCATACCAAGGTATTTTGACAGTAATAGCGAACAAATGTTCGTTTGGAAATTGATCTTCGACCATTGCTGCATCCACTAGTTTTGGCATTCGTGAGAGAAATTCAGCGACAAAATTTTCTTTTCCAGATTGTTCCTTTATTGTGATATCAAATTCCTGCAACAAAATCAACCATCTGGTTACTCTACCATTTGTGATTGGTTTATTTGTTAAATATTTATGGCAAAGTGATTTGTATATAAGACAACAGGATATCCAATGATATAATGCCTAAATTTATTGACAGCATGAATCACAACTAAAAATTCTTTTTTAGTAACAGTATAATTTAGCTTATCAGGAGAGAAATTCTTGCTAATGTAATAGATTGTGTATGGTTTTTTGTCTTCTTCCTGCCCAAGGACTGCTCCAATAGCTGTGTCTGAAGCATCTGAGGAAAATAGTAGGTCCCAATTTGGACCTCTCAGTACTGGGGTCATTGACATGAGCTTTTTCAGATCCTCAAAAGCACGGTCACATTTTTTTTTCCAAACAAAGTCAACATTTCCTGTCTATGCATATAGAGGTGCAACAATATGAAAAAATGTTCTATAAATCTCCTATAATAACCAGAAAATCCAAGAAAGCTGCGTACCTCTGTTTGTGTGGTAGGAGTAGGTATTAACAAGATTATCTAAATTTTGGTCGAATCTAACTATATTCCAGCTGCTGAGATATAATGGTCTAGAATAAGTCCTTCAGTCATCATCATATAGCATTTTTCATGGCTCAAACAGAGCCTGGTGGTAATGCATCATTGCATCACTCTTTCTAGTGTGTCTAATGCTGGGTCAAAATCATCTCTGTATGGTGTAAAATCATCCATGTATACTTCGAGCCCTTCATTTATTAAATTTGAAAAGATTCTTAGGATATCCCTTTGAAATGTGGCAAGGGCATTGCTTAGGCGAAAGGCTAAAACTCTGTAGGCAAATGTTCCCCAAGGACAGGTAAAAGTAGCTTTGTCTTGGTCTTCATGGGCAATCTAAATCTGATTGTATCCACTGAAGCCATCCAAGAAAAAAAAGAATTTATTTCCTACTAAATATCTAATACCTGGTCAATGAATGGAAGGGGAAAGTGGTCTTCTTGTGTTACTTTATTTAGTTCTCTGTAATCTACACAAATCCTCCACTTTCCATTCTTCTTTGGCACCACTATAAGTGGAGATACTCATTTGCTATTGGAGATATGGTAAATAAAGTTCACATCTAAAAGTTTTTGTAGTTCAGCTTTTACAATGTCTTTTAGATGAGGGTTAAGTCTCCTTTGGGGTTGGCGAACATGTCTTGCATCCTTTTCTATGTAAATGTGGTGTGTACATAACTACGGATCAATTCCTTTCATGTCAAGATAATCCCATGCAAATTCTTCTTTGTATTTTCTTAGTAGTTGAATTAGCTTCTCTTCCTGTTCAGGAGTCAGGTTGCCATTAATGTTTAAAGTTTCTCTTATCTCTTTTGTTTAGTAATCTGCTGTTACTTATTTCATGTATTAGCTCTGTTATATTTTGATTCCCACTTGAATAGTAAGGTTATTCTTTGCATAAAGATGTTATGTTATTTGTCCTAAAGTTATATCGTGTTGCTGTTACATAACATTGTTGTTCCTTAACAGATTGCAGTTGCTGTTTGATTATAGAATAACAATACTGTGTATACATGAATCGATATCACTATATTTATCTACGGTTTACTTTTAATTGAGATGACTGTTCATTTGAACTGTTGTTCCACTGTGATTGTAGTTGTTGTTTTTTATAATTGGGATTATTTATTATTACATTGAAACTTGGATTACTATTCCTTTAACCTACAAGTATTGCGTATAGCATTTAGTTTAGTTGGCTGTGTATTTACATTTGGTTTAAGTTGATATTCCATATTTCATAGCTTCCTTTAATTTGTTGTTCCATTTACGTTTGTTGTTTAAATCATTTCTGAGTGGAGATTGCAATTGTTGTTTATTTCATCAGATTAAGCTTTGTTGTTCAATTGAGTGAAATAGATTAATTGATGTTCCATTTCTTGCCATTTGAATTATCATTGCTTTAGTGTGTACAAATGATTTGAAGCTATAGAAAATACTGACAGTTGATGTCAAGTTCCTAGGTCTGTGATCTTTTCCTTAATTTTCTTCTCAATTACATCAGTTTACAAAGGGATGAGTTATCACTACTCCACCCTTGACTGATATGTTTCTGTAGTGGATGATTTAGATCTCAGAGTGTTAAAAGTTTCTTTTTTTGAAAATAGATTTCATTTCAAGCATCCGTTTACTCTTGTATTCAAAAGCACTATACTACTAAGAAATACTCTGACAAATGACCGCCTTAGACTCAGTACACTCTTTGAGATAATAAATTGTGCCTGGATTGACAATTAATGTAGGGTAAATAGAGGTGAAAAAGACCCTTTTTACTACTTGACATTTTGGCATCGTTGCTAGGGAAGAGTGTAGCCATTTGTTCTTTTCAGAGTTGTGTAAGTACCTACTAGGAGAGAATTGGGTTTTAAAAATGAAAGGTAAGAACCTGTGTACGGAGCATGTAATAGCCTTGCTCCCCTACTCGCTTTCCTCTAGATTTGTTATTGTTTTTGGGTAGAAATTAGCATTTGATTTGTGTGCATGACTAAGAAGAAAAAGCCTGAAAAGAATCCTAAACCACTACCCAAACCTGAAAAAGCTAAGGGGCCAGTGACCCTTGGCCGATCAACCTTTATAGACAAAATCCTTGAGAAAGAAAAATCTCAGCCTTCAGTTGGACCTAGAAAAGTTGCTTCTAGACAACCTACTAGTTCCCTTCATGCCAGAGGATCACCATCTATAGCCTTGGCTGAGGTGCATAGCCAAATTGAAGAGCAAGATTTTCAAGAAATTGAGAATTCTAGCCCAAAATCATTACAAGAATGGAACCTTAGCAACCTCTGTGAAGGAAGAGGAGAAACAGGGGAAACTGAAGAACCAGGATCTCCTCTTGGGATAATTCAGCCATTAAGAAGCCCATATAAGGGAAGTGCTGTAAATTTCATCCAAAACGAAGAATCCCCCCAAACATTAAATCAACAAGGAACTCTCATTATCCCAGATCAAGGAAGTGTTGTTAAGGCCACTCCTGCTCCTTCTCGTTAGCCTAGGAGTACTGTCCTAGACATCCCAGAAGGTTATTGGCATATATTTAACCAAATGGCCTAGAACTAGCCAAACACCCAAACCTCCACATTGTAATATCCCATTGTAGATACTGCAGCCAATGCACCTATGAAAGCCATCCTACTCCAGCACATCCCTACATTCCATGGCCTTACATCAGAAGATCCAAATGCATTTTTATTTGAATTTGATGTGCTGTGCAGAGGATATGACTATACCACTGATCCCCAAAAACTGAAATTATTTCCCTCTACATTAAAAGGGGCTTCTTTAAGATGGTTTATGGGGTTGGGTGGTGGTGTTATAAATAACTGGGATCAAATGAAAAATGCTTTCTAAAAAAATATCAGGATTATTGCAGGTCTAGAGAGTTAAAAGATGAAATATTTCAGATGGTAGCTAGACCTAATGAAATATTAGAAGAGTATGTTGAACGTTTTCAGTATAATCTTAAAAGATCTCCTTATGCATCATTACCCTTACCTGATAATGTATTAAAAATAACATTAATTAAAGGAATGAAGGAACAATGGATTGAAACACTAAATATTATGGGAAAAGGAGATATTTATCAAGAAAATTTTGTTGACATTATTGATTTATGTATCAGGAGTTCAAGAGGCAGAAGAAGACTAAAACCAGCAGAACATGACAGGTTTACAAGAGACAACAAGATCTCTGCAAAAGGAGTAACTCGTGCAGAAATTGGAAATTTATTAGAGAATTTCAAAACTGATATATTGGGGACTCTAAAAACACAGTTTGATATTATGCAAGCAAAACAGAAACAAGCAAATGCAGAGAAAAATCTGGCAATCTTCTGTCCCAAATGTAGAAATAAACACAGCCAAAAAGAGTGTCCATTAGACGCAGTTCAAGTTTGCACCATTTGTACAAAAGGCCACTCTACAGAGAATTGTCCCTCACTTCCTATTTTGAAAGCAGTATACAAAGTAGCAGAAGAAGAACCAGAACTAGTGTACCTACTTAATCAGTGCCATCAATGGCAGTTGCGACAATCAGGTATGTTCCCGGATCCAGCTTCTTCTTTTCAGCCTCCACAATATCATGCTCAACAATATAATACAATGTGGCAAAATCAACCCCCCTTCCAAAATTGGACACAACAACCATTTCCTTCATCCTCTCCATGGCCGAATCAAACAAGCCAATCTAATTGGCCAAATTTTCCCTATGCTCCACCATATTGGAAAAATAATGCGTATCCAACACAATGGTCCCCTCCTACTTCACAAAGCCAAGCCTGGAAGACAAACTGGCAAAGACCGATAAATCAGCCAGTAGGAACCATTCCCCTCCCTCAAAATACACTGCAAGCACTACAACAAAACCCCCAGTCTAATTTAAGACCACAACTCCCAGCCCAACCCAACCCAAACCCAAATAATAGACCGGTTCAATCTATTCAAATAATTGAAACACCAAAACTAGAAACCGATCTAAGGGAGTGCAATGACCTTCAATTAAGATCCAAGCGCATCATAGAAATAGAGGGAGATAAAGCTGCTCAAGTTGAAAATCAGTTACCTATAGAACAACCACCAGAAGAAGAGGATGTGATCAGATAGCAGACTCATGATCAATCAACTACATCTTCTCCCCCATTCCTAGAACGACTAATTGTGCCACGTCCTATAGAACATCCTGATTTTGATATTCTAGGAGAACTTAAGAATTTGTACATAAAAATTCCACTCCTCCAAGCCATCCAGGACATTCCAATATATGCAAAGACCATTAAAGAGCTATGTGTAAGAAAACCAAGGAGGAGAATAACAAATAACCCAACAGTCCAAGTAGTTGGCACCTTATCTGACTTATTATCAGGAAGAGAAACACTTGTTAAGTATGAAGACCCAGGAAACCCGATAGTAACAGTACAAATCAATGGACAAACATTTTCAAATGCCTTAGTTGATTTAGGGGCTGCAATTAATATTTTAATAACTACCACTTGTCAAACACTGGGCATTACATCAGCAGAACCAACTTCCACTTTATTAGAACTAGCTGACCGATCAGTGGTTAGGCCAGAAGCGACACTACATGATGTTAGCATATCTGTTGATTCCTTGAAGTATCTTGCTGATTTTCTGATAATAAACCCCAAAAACCGAATTGATGGACATCCATTGATCTTAGGCAAACCTTGGCTTGCAAGCACTGATGCTTATATTGGTTGCCGACAAGGTAGCATGACTATAACTAGAGGGAGTAACATCAAGAATCTAGCACTATACCCTCCCACCCAGTCAAGTGTCACAATAATATGAACTAACAAACATCCTATATCATACCTCACTGAAAATATTAGATCCCCATTAACCATAGAAGATGCCCTCGATTTCAAAGATCAAACAGAGGATGATGTTATTAACAACTTTATTAACCAGACTGAATACAGATCCCACATACAATGTCACATGATATAAGCAGCATTTGATAATGAATTAGAACAAGATCCTCTGAAAGACACTCACGATTAAACAATATCTACTACCTCTGTGTCAAATAGAAAAACTGTAGAGATTGAGCCAGGAGAAACTTTAAACATTAATGGCAACCTGACTCCTGAACAGGAAGAGAAGCTAATTCAACTACTAAGAAAATACAAAGAAGAATTTGCATGGGATTATCTTGACATGAAAGG
>Ga0115851_100355_pt2 | contig 17528 bp, 19 predicted proteins | sample InSIn2gowninarea_FD_83865 | JGI IMG/M metagenome (GOLD analysis project Ga0115851, IMG submission 83865)
ATCATATCCATTTGTTCCCTTTATATCTATGGATCAAAATATCCAAACCCTACCTCAATAAAATCAAGCCCTACCCCATCAATACCATACCCAAAACACTCCCAAATCCCTGATAAATTTCTCCCTTTAACCCCTATCCTCATTTCATCATTCCTATCTTAATGCTCCCTGTTTTATTGTCCCCTTGGTGACAGATTCTCAGGGCAACCACCAGCTCCATTGGATTCAGAGGGCAACATAAAACTCAGGGTACAAGCAGCAGTAATGGCATCAGGATTTTCATCAGATTATGAGGGGGAGACCCATAGTGACACATCTTCCGGAGAGAGGGCCCATAGGAGACATCACCAGAGTGGCAGACATCTCAGAGATGAGCCAAACACCCTCACGGAGCTGCAGGCATGCCCACTTGCCATGTCTTGTTTCCATCACTTGGCATATTATGAATTTTGCCAAAGGGTGGCAAATGTTAGAGTCCATCATGAGTTGGCCCGCCTTTTTTCACTTCATCTACAGGGAGGTCAATCTGTCTTGGCTGGGGTCACTTTCACCTTGACACCGAAAACCATATCAGTGGCAATAGGGATACCAAACATTGGGGAACAATGACATAAGAAAAAGAAGAGGCATCATTATGAGCCTTACATCAAGAACAGTTGTTTGAGCTAGCTCACTAGAGTCTTTCCATTTAGATTTTTGAGGGATGAGTATGCCCCACATGAGATTGATCATGAAGTATTTTAGTTGTGAGGGAAGGTTTTCCCACCTCTATGCCTATCAGATCAGATTACTCATGCACTTCAACAGGGTGCGGATGATGAACCTCCTTTTTTTCATGTGCAACAACATGGAGAAGATGAAAAACTTTATGCAGCACAAGACCCCTCGACAGTAGCTAAACAGTGTCTATCATTTTTCTCTCATCAGTATTTTGGTGGACCATCAGTTGGGATTGCAGGGTATTGCCTGGGTGGACTTCATCTCCTGTGATTTCTTCAGCACTCCACCAGTGGTATCAGAGGCAGAGCACGAGGTGGGGGGTCCTTCACATCAGTTTGAGTGCCACGAGGCTGCCACCATGTCAGTGTACATCTCATATCAGAGGGGCAATAAACTGTTGTTTGCAGCAGCAAAGCGAGTGTTATCTCCACCCGGGGTGGAAGGGGCCTCGCTTTCGACACCAGCACCACAGGAGCAGAGCAATGGAAAAGAGCTAGTGCATGATGAGGGGCCTTCAGGAGAGCCATCAGGTGAAAGAGAGACCGAGTTTGTTCTCCTTCACGATGATGACACAGATACATAGCCAACCAATGAGGGACTTAGAGAGGTCATCCAAGAACAACAGTCAGAGATTGAGGCTTTGTCCCTCGATTTGGAGAGGGCCAAGTGGAACATGAAGTACCTGGAATAGAGGAACAAGTAGCTAGAGGACCAATAGGTGATCATGGAGCTGCAAAACATTCGTGAGCATCGCCAAGCTGCTCAAAGGAGAAGGGTCGAGCTCACATCTTTGGAGCAAGAAATCAATGAGGATCGGGAGGCCAACCTCAAGAGGACCAACATGTATTTGGAGAGGCTACTAGGATAAGCTGAGAAGGACCTTGTGCTGCTGAGGCACATGGAATTTCACTACCGGGCACGAAACATGAGTGCCAAGGCCCGAATAAAGAGCTTGAAGGCAAAATTGAGGAAAGCAACAAGGAGGGAAAAGGAGGCTAAGGAGCAAGATAGACTTAGAATCTTGGATGAGGCTTCCTTGGCTCAACATGGTACCCCATAGGGGACCTCCAGCCCAAATTTCAACAAATTTGGGGAAGTTTTGGTCAAATTTTGGTTTTTTGGGCAAAAAATAGGAAATTCCTCCCTGTGCGCCCCGCCACTGGCGCGACGCTAAAATTCTAGGGCCTCAATCGAGGAATGGTTTGCATTTTTGGATTCAGCATCAAAAATCACAACTACTGGTGTCTGGGCAAGAAATTTTGACAAGATATGGGCCTCCTAAAGGTCAAAAAACACTCAAAAATTGCCTCTCTGCCACTTTTTTGACACACAGAAAGAAGTCTTGGGAGAATCAAGATTTGGAGGGGAAAATGAGCTCCAAATTCAAAAATTATAGTTGGGTTGGAATGTAGATAGGCCAGGCTTTCCAACAAGCCCACTTGGTCGCATTTTGAACACCTGAAAGTACCCCAAAATAGGCTCCAAAGTGGCACAACGCACATAGAATTTGGCGCGACACACGGGGCAAAAAGTGCCAATTTGCTCCCGTTTCACGAAATTTCGGTTCGCGACTTCTCCAAGTGGTCCCGGTCATCTACACTTCAGTTTTTTGGCACCAAAGGCAGCATTTAAAGAGATTTTTCTCCAGATTGGCATCCATCCAAGTGGCAAAGGAATACAAAGCATCATCCCAACCAAATGTCATCCTTGTGAGCGTTGCACCTGTAGCTGATGGTTGGCTCTCCAGCTCCATTTTGTAATCATTCGAGTAACTCCCCAACCCTTGGGCGTTCTATCTCTTCCTCACTCATTCTATATATTGTATGCAAGCTATTTTCAAAGGGTTGGTTGGCTCATAACTTCTGGGAGACTGTGGGAGAGAAACTTTGTTTCTCCACTGTGTAATTTTGACAGAGAATTAATGAAAGGTAGCAGCTCTGTTTCATGAGATTCTTGTGGTTGTGAGTGTAGCAAATGTGTTCTTATGTTTCATATGTATTCTGTTATGTTCCATATTTCAATTCATGCTTCATTTCAATGAAATTTTCTGAGTGAGATTAGGTAGAGTTCAATTTTTATTGCTCTGCCTGTGGGAAAATTTCATGTACAGTGTCATTTCTTCTGTTGAAAAGGATTCATACCATTATGCCCTTTTCACTTTCTTTAGAAATCTATTCATGCCGCGGTAACTCAAACTAAATTGCTACATTTTCCGCCTACCTTGCCTCACAGAATAATTTGTGCCTTTGTATTAAATTCTCTGTTCATTGCTGAGCGCCAGTCCCAGACCATCCCAGAAGCTCGACCATTCATAAAAATTTGTTCACGAATCCCTACTCACTTACTAGCCTAAGGTAAATATTTCATTTCAAGTCATCTCAGACCATTTTCAAGTATTTATTCATTGAGCGTGACTTGGAGAGAGCCCTCTCCTGTTCTGGTAGGGCTAGCTACCAGACTGAGCGTGGTTTGTGGTTACCCTAATTTTTGCCTTCCTTTAGCCTAGGGTAGATTTAGGTGATAACATAGTGGTGACTCAACTGGGGAGATATCAAACTAAAATCAAATACCCTTGTTTCATAATAATTCTAGGCTTTCGGATGATGAGATTAGGATTGGATAGGCTGAGTAAATTGGCTGTGTCCTATGATTTTTCTTAATAGCACACTGGCTTCAAGATGATATACCAGAGCCAATCCAGACCCGGATTCTCCTCAAATCTACGAAAATCCCAATTTGATTCCAAAACTCCTTTGTCGAGAAAGAACCATACCTCCTGTGTTCAAATCCCATTCATGTCCCGACACTTTTGAGTATCTTGAAGAACTTGAGTTTGACGAAAGGTTTGAGATATCATTGTTTGAGTCTAAGTCCGAAAGGGCTATCGACTATACTGTCCCCAATCCACAATTCCTTATAGACTTAGAAACAGAAAGAGCTAATCGATTGATAGACAATTATATTGCAGAACAGCCCCAAACTCCGATTGTTATCCCCTTGCAAACTACACACACTCCTCCAACACCCCCAAGGTCAAATCCACCGAGAGTAATGGCTGCCCGGTTCGCACCCCTTGTTCTGCCCCAAGTTTTAGACGATATGCCCTCAGATTACCAAAGTAAAATCCTATTTTTTGATGGCACTCCAAATAGCATCACTGCTCAGCAACATGTAGACAAAATGGCAGACTTCTATGAACTGCACGAGATTGATGAGGAAAATGTGGCAATGAGACTCTTTGTGTAGACATTTGCGGGTGATGTAAGGAAATGGTTCAGAGGATTGACAATAGTGAGTATCACTACCTTGGCTGAACTGCAGAGACAATTTTTGAATCGGTGGGAAGTGAAGAAGAATCCTCTCCAAATTCTGGCCGAATATGAACAAATCAAAAGAAATGCTGGTGAGTCAGTTCAAGATTACTGTGTTAGATTTAATGTTGTCTACAATGAAATTCTTGATCATCTGAAGCCACCTATAGGACTAGCCATGATGAAGTTTCCAGATGGTTTCGATGCTGATATGGCATACCAATTAAGAGAGAGAGATCTGGCTACAATGGAAGATATGCAGAAAATAGCGGTTAGTGTTGAAGCAAATCTGCTGTCAAGAAGAGCTAGAGCAAAAGTAGAGAAGAAAAATACGGTGAAAGAAGAATCTTCTTCAATGGATCAACCGCTCAAAAAAGTTGAACAGATGCTTGAAAGGGTAAAACTTGACAAGCCTAAGCCACAAGTTAGGAATCCTAACTTCTATGGCCAACAGTAGCCACAATATAGGATCAGAAAGAAAGATCAACGAAACCAAGAGCAAGCTGCACAACAGCCAGTACAAACACCTTTGCAGCAGAATTTTATACATGGACCTGAATCAGATGAGGATGGAAATGTAATAGGTGAAGAGAACCACCTCTTCACTCCAGATGAGCTGCCTACTTACATCATCGAAGAAGAAGAATGTGCAGTGAACTCAGCCACACACCAAGACACGGATTTTATTCTAGCCAGTGACACAGTTTTGGAAGAAGAATCAGAAGAATATCAAAGGGGTTATATGAATGCTCTGTCTGCACAACAGCAACAATATTCACTTAGAAACAGAGATGTGCAGCCAAACCAATTTAGAAAAACGAGGTTGAAGCGGCGAAAAATGACTTATCAGCTACATAGAGAAAAGGAAAGGAGGCAATTGGTTCAGAGAGCAACAAATCCAAATCAGCAAAACAACCACAGCAGCCAGCTATATCCAAGGAAAAGGAAAGGAAGGAGATCCCAGTCAAAGAGGCAGAAAAGACTCCCACCTTTAGCTTAGAGAATGAGATTTTTAAGTTAAAGGTATCCATCCCCTTGACTGAGATAATGAAGAATAGAAGCTATAGAGGACAGATTTCTAAAATGTTGAATTTGGACCCAATGTCTGACATGGTGAATGTAGAGGATGATCAACCTGAAATTATTTTTGGATACGAAACAAATGGTAAGTCTCATGATAACGATGCGCCTCCATTTTATATCAGTTTGAGATTGCATGATTTCGTGTTGCATAATGCCATGTTTGATTCTGGAGCTTCTCACAATCTCATGCCCAAGACTATCATGGATAAGCTTGGTCTGGACATCACCCGGAAGTATCATGATCTCTATTCATTCGCTTCTAGCAGAGTAAGATGTATAAGGCTCATCAAAGACTTAGTGGTGAGTTTGGATCAGCTTCCTATGAAAAATGTTTTGATGGATGCAGTGGTAGCAGACATTCCTCCAAGGTTTGGCATGCTTCTTTCAAGGTTTTGGGTAACGAAATTAAAAGGGACACTACAGCTGGATTTCTCCTGTGCAACTATCTCGGTGTTTGGAAAAATGAGGAAGTTATACCAGGAACAAAAAAGGAAATACATGATCACAAGTAAGGAGAAACCTGTAAATCATCCTATAAATTATGTACATACAGATTTAGAGTCTTTTGTTTTGTTTTCAGATAGTTTAAATGAGATATATAGTCAGATAGTAGAAGCATATGACATTCCGGAAATAATAGAAAATTTCAGAGAAATATTGAAGAAAGAAAGGCAAGAAAAGCAGCAAAAGATTGGGCAATCAGCTGAAAGCAATGGACAACAAGCAATCAAGGTACAACAAACAGATTTCCAGCACTTGCAAGAAGAGGAAGAAGGCTTATGGACCATGGATTTTGATGGAGCTGTAGGAAATGATGGCGCTGGAATTGGAATTTGGGTACGTAGTCCTTTCTCCGTCCCAAACAAAGTGCCCAGCAGCGTGAGGGTTTGCTCTTACAAGCTGGCCTTTGAATGTTCAAATAATGAAGCGGAGTATGAAGCCCTAATTGCTGGCCTGAAAATTCTTAGAAAGCTGAATGCAAAAATGATTTCGGTATATGGTGACTTCGAATTAGTAATAAAGAAGCCAGAGGTGAGTATCAAGCAAAACATCCTAGGATGCGGGCCTATCACAATGCAGTTTTGGACATCTTGAAGTTATTTTCAGAGTACACCTTGACATGTGTGCCTCGTATGCAAAATAGTATTGCTGATGCTCTTGCGAAGGCAGCAAGCAGTTTGAAGATTCCCATGAACTCCAACAATAAATTTGAAATCCATGTCAAGCATCGTCCAACCATTCCAGACAATCAGCGATATTGGCAGGTGTTTCAAGATGATGAGGAGATTAAGGATTTTCTGCTCAACAAAGGCAAGTTCAAAGAAACCTCAATTGATGCAGAAAACGATGAAGGAAAAGGGAATGGTTTAGATGAAGCACAGATCAACGAAATGGACATATTGCTCTAGAAGAGCTTTTTGATCAAGATGATGTAGCCCGCAAGCCAACATTGCAGCCAACAGAGAAGGGTGTAGAAGAGGTTAACATAGGAACAACTGCCACCCCTAAGATGGTAAGATTGTCTAAAGCATTATCGCCAAAGATCAAGGAAAAATACATTAGTTTGATGGCTTCATTTGCAGATGTGTTTGCTTGGGATTATTTTGATTTAAATATCTATTATACAAATATTATTCAGCACACAATACTGATCAAGCCCAATCAAAAACCATTCAGATAGAAGCTGAGAAGGATAAATCCAAAGTTGCTGCCATCAATCGAAAAGGAGCTAAATAGGTTATATAAGTCAGGTATCATTGTGCCTATCAGATTTTCAGATTGGATATCTAATTTAGTGCCTGTATGCAAGAAGACCGGTGAGATCTACCTATGCATTGATTTCAGAAATTTAAACAAAGTATCATTGAAGGACAACTACCCACTGCCCAAGATGGACCATATACTTCAGCGAGTTATGGGGGCATCTCGTATGTCACTACTTGATGGTTATTCTGGATATAACCAAATTTATGTCCATGAAAATGATAGATACAAGACAACGTTCACCACTCCATGGCAAACCTTTCATTATGCCAAAATGCCCTTTGATTTGAAGAATGCAGGTGCCACATTTCAGCTGGCAATGGACTTAGCTTTTGCGAATGAGAAAGATGTGTTTTTGGTAGTGTATCTGGATGACTTGTTGGTGTTTTCAAAGTCTGATGAAGAACACATGCACCATCTAAAAATTGTCTTCCAAAAATGCAGAAAATATGGTTTATCGTTGAATCCAAAGAAGAGCTTGTTCACCATGGAGGAAGGTAAATTACTTGGGCATATTATTTCAAAAGATGACATTCATATTGATCCAGCATGTGTGCAAGCCATTCAACAAATCGATCTGCCCAGAAACAAAAAGGAGATACAATCATTCAATGGTAAGATGAATTTTCTGCGTCGTTTCGTGCCTAATCTTGTAGAACATTTGAAAGAAATGACCAACATGCTCAAGAAGGATAGCCAGGTGAAATGGACAGAAGAGGCTATAAAATCTTTCAACTTGGTCAAATTGGCCCTTTCTTCAGCTCCAGTTCTAGTCAGCCTGGACTACACTTAGGATTTTATATTGTTTTCATTTGCTTCTAAACACACTATGGCAGTGGTATTATTGCAGAAGAGGGATGATCATGAAAGACCCATTGCATTCTTTAGCAGGGCTATAAGGGATGCAGCTTTAAAGTACAAAATCATTGAGAAACAAGCCCTAGCATTGGTAAAGGCACTAAAAGATTTCCGGGTATATATCCTACATTCTCACATTCTGGCCTATGTTACTAATACTACTGTAAAAGATGTTTTAGTACAGACCGATCCAGAAGGGAGAAGAGGCAAATGGATTGCAGCTTTGCTGGAATATGATGTAGAAATAAATCCCACGAAGCTGGTCAAAGGACAGGAGTTGGCGAAGCTGATGGCTAAATCAAACTTGCATGCATTGGACATAAATCTGATTGCTGCCATGTCCGATGAGAATGAGGAAGGAACATCAGTTCATGTATCCGAAATGTTTGCTTTGTCCCCATAGTATTCTGATATAATATATGTGCTGAAAAATCTCTCACCACCACCCAGCATGACTAAAAACAAAGCAAGAACACTCAAAATGAAGGCGGCCAAGTTTTGTATTTTGAATTCTGCACTGTATTGGAAGGATCCCGGTGGCATTTTGCTGAATTGTTTGGTGGAAGAGGAGGCAAAGAAAGTCATGGAGGATTTTCATGGAGGATAGTGTGGTGGTCACCTTTTTTGGAAATCAACAGCGAACAAAATTTTGAGAGCAGGGTACTATTGGCCTACTTTGTTTGCTGATGTCCATAAGATGGTCAAGCGTTGTCATAAATGTCAGATTTTTGAAGGAAAACATAAATTACAACCTTTGCCACTTAAGCCTATTGAGGTGAGCACTCCTTTCCAGCAGTGGGGATTAGACTTCATTGGAGAAATTCATCCTGCTTCTTCTAGACAGCATAGATGGATCCTCACGTCGACAGACTATTTCACAAAGTGGATTGAGGCAACTCCTACCAGATAAGCAACAGACACGGTAATCATCTCCTTTCTCGAAAATAACATCTTGTCTCGATTTGGTTGTCCAAACAAATTGATCACCGATAATGCAGCAGCTTTCAAATTGAAGAGGATGGTAGAATTTTGTCATAAGTATCATATCACTTTGCGTCATTCAACTTCCTATCATCCGCAAGGCAATGGATTGGTGGAATCTTCGAATAAATCTTTGGTCAATATCATCAAGAAGCTGCTGGAATTAAACAAAAAGAGTTGGAACAAGAGGTTGGTTCATGCACTTTGGGTAGATCGGATCATGCAGAAAAAATCCATTGGGATGTCACCGTTTGAGCTGGTTTATGGAATGGACACAATATTTCCCGCTTCTCTTGCTACCCCGGTGGTCAAACTTCTTCAGGAGGTAGGCAGTGAGGAAGATCCCATGCAGAGAAGGCTGAATCAAATGATCCACTTGTAGCAAACAAGAGAGGAAGTTTTCAGGAACACATCCAAGTTGCAGGAAAAGATAAAGAAAATCTATGACAGAAAATCAAAGGTAGATAAATTTCAAGTGGATGATGTGGTGTTGAATTTGCATGCAAGGAATGAAGAGAAAGGCAAGCACGGAAAGTTCAAAAATATTTGGAAAGGTCCTTTCAAAATTGCAGCATATAGGGGTCAGAATGCTTTTCTTATGAAGGAAATGAATGGGGAAGATTGTCCTGGAGGGCCGATCAATGGTCGGTTGCTCAAGCGGTACCACTGTTGATATAGCAACACTGCTTCCACTATCATTGTAAATACCATTTTTTGTTTTAGTTTCATTTTAGTCTGTAAAGTTAGTTTTCGAGTTATTTCAATGTCAAGTTTGAGTCAATTTCTTAGTTATTCCAATTTCATAAATAAGTCAGAGTCCTGTACTGTTTATCGAAATTATGACTCCATAGCCCAATGGACAAAAGGCACTATCTAGCTCCTCCAGAGATCTGCTGTTCTTGGCACCTCCAAGGAGCTACCATCCCCCATTGGAGCTAATGTTAGAGTCGGTCTGGTCAACCCTTCGTCAAGGATCAAAAATCTTTATGCATTTCATTCTAGGTGTCCCACTCCATCCACTCAGCTTCATTCTGCTAGGGGCATGCCATAATCTGATGGAGAAGGTCATGATAATTATTTCCCCTCATGTTTGGTTCCTGCTGGCTCAGGTCTTTTATCAGTAATCACTAGAGTCCATGACAGTCAAGGTTTGGTCCCTTACGAGACCAAGGTCATCTTTTATGTTTGGGTCTAGGAATTCATAAATTTGGTCTTTAAAACATGTCCAGTAAAGCCATGCAGGCCAGAAGGATGCCCTTACATAGCCATGGTTCAGAGAGTTTAATCTTCAGGTGAAAATACTTCGACTCTTCTTCAAAACTCTGTTTTGAAGAAAAGTCAAACAAGGTCATTAATGACAAAATTTTTTGAAAAATCGCCAGTTGACTTTTTCAGATGTAGTCATGGTTTCCATGACCAAATGCCCAATCACACAGACCCCACAAAGAAATGCCAAAAATTCCATCATGTGAGTCAAAATTTCAAAGAAAAAAAAAAGTGAAAATCAGGGTGTTTTAAAGTCAATGAAAAAGGTGCAAACACAACTTTAGAAAGTGGGTTTTAAATAAAGAAAAAATCAAACCCATCTCCTCCAAGGCTATAAATACATGTTTTGACCCAAATAAAAGGCATTGTGCCCTTGCAAGACTTGGAGAAAGCATTTCAAAGCTGTGAGTGTGAGTTTGGAGAGTTTGAGTGAGCGGAAGCAGGTTTTGGGAGCGTGCGGCGCATATACCCAGGGGTGCGGTGCACTCACCGGACGCAGCGCACACGTAGCCAGTCCACCATTGAAAGATTGCACAGGCACAACGCATACAAAGCACATGGTGCACTGGGAATTGCGCGCGGCACACACAGTCCAACGGCCGAGAAACGGTGCGAAACCACTTCAAAATTTAGGACAGGGTATCAAATTGAGAGGCAAGCCTTATGACATTACCAGCTATCAAATTTTGTCAAGGATATGGTGTTTGTGAAGAGGTCAAATGTCACCAAAAATGCATAACGTCAACCATGAAAAAATCACCAAGAGAACGAGGGCTACAGTTGTAAATTTGTGTTGATATTGCCAAGGTTTCACTTCTCTCCCCTTGTCCCCTCACCTCTCATCGTTCTCACATCCCCTCCACCATTTTCCCTAAGAAAACCACCCTAAATCCACCACTAAAACCATCCCCCTTGTCTTCCAAGCAAATTTGGGCGACTTTGCAGTGCTCAGCGCACACACGAGGAGGCGCGGTGCACTGGGAGCTAGACCACAGTGTGAAATTGCCACTGGCACGGCGCACTCAGAGTGCGCGGCGCATTGGGCAGAGCGCGCGACGCATAGACCTATAAGCTCAAAAAATCACTAAATTGCCTAAATTTTTTGTGAATGACCCTCAAATTTGAGAGGCAGACCAACTACCTTCACCCTTGGCATTTAACTTGAAAAGGAATATGATTTTGAGACTATGAATCAAATGAAAAAAAAATTAGAAGCCAACCAAAGGAGACACAAAGAAAGTCAAAAAACTAGGGTTTTTCTATAGTGACATTGTTGCTAAAGTATTATTCTACCCCACCCTTATCAACTAATTTCCCTGTAGAATTTTCCCCTTACCATCACCCTAGCACCACTGTAATCATATCCATTTGTTCCCTTTATTTCTATGGATCAAAATATCCAAACCCTACCTCAATAAAATCAAACCCTACCCCATCAATACCATACCCAAAACACTCCCAAATCCCTGATAAATTTCTCCCTTTAACCCCTATCCCCATTTCATCATTCCTCTCTTAATGCTCCCTGTTTTATTGTCCCCTTGGTGACAGATTCTCAGGGCAAGCACCAGCTCCATTGGATTCAGAGGGCAGCATAAAACTCAGGGTATAAGCAGCAGTAATGGCATCAGAATTTTCATCATATTATGAGGGGGAGACCCACAGTGACACATCTTCCGGAGAGAGGGCCCATAGGAGACATCACCGGAGTGGTAGACATCTCAGAGATGAGCCAAACACCCTCACGGAGTTGCAGGCATGCCCACTTGCCATGTCTTGTTTCCAACACTTGGCATGTTATGAATTTTTCCAAAGGGTGGCAAATGTCAGAGTCCATCATGAGTTGGCCCGCCTTTTTGCACTTCATCTACAGGGAGGTCAATCTGTCTTGGCTGGGGTCACTTTCACCTTGACACCGAAAACCATATCAGTGGCAACAGGGATACCAAACATTGGGGAACAGTGGCATAAGAAAAAGAAGGTGGAGAGGCATCATTATGAGCCTTACATCAAGAACAGCTGTTTGAGCCAGCTCACTAGAGTCTTTCCATTCAAATTTTTGAGGGATGAGTATGCCCCACTCATGAGATTGATCATGAAGTATTTCAGTTGTGAGGGAAGGTTTTCCCGCCCCTATGCCTATCACATCAGGTTACTCATGCACTTCACTAGGGTGCGGATGATGAACCTCCCGTTTTTCATGTGCAACAACATGGAGAAGATGAAAAACTTTATGCAGCATAAGACCCCTCGACAGCAGCTAAACAGTGTCTATCATTTTGCTCTCATCAAGATTTTGGTGGACCATCAGTTGGGATTGCAGGGTATTCTCTGGGAGGACTTCATCTCCTGTGATTTCTTTAGCACTCCACTAGTGGTATCAGAGGCAGAGCACGAGGTGGGGGGTCCTTCACATCAGTTTGAGTGCCACAAGGTTGCCACCATGCCAGTGTACATCTCATATCAGAGGGGCAGTAGACTGTTGTTTGCAGCAACAAAGCGAGTGTTATCTCCACCCGGGGTGGAAGGGGCCTCGCTTCTGACATCAGCACCACAGGAGTAGAGCAGAGGCAAAGAGCCAGTGCATGATGAGGGGCCTTCAGGAGAGCCATCAAGTGAAAGAGAGACCAAGTTTGTTCTCCTTCACGATGATGACACAGATACGGAGCCAACCAATGAGGAACTTAGAGAGGTCATCTAGGAACAACAGTCAGAGATTGAGGCTTTGTCTCTCGATTTGGAGAGGGCCAAGTGGAACATGAAGTACCTGGAATAGAGGAACAAGTAGCTAGAGGACCAACATGTGATCATGGAGCTGCAAAACATTCGTGAGCACCACCAAGCTACTTAAAGGAGAAGGGTCGAGCTCACATCTTTGGAGTAAGAAATCAATGAGGATCGGGAGGCCAACCTCGAGAGGACCAACATGCATTTGGAGAGGCTATTAGCCAAGGTTGACAAGGACCTTGTGCTGCTGAGTCACATGGCATTTCACTACCGAGCATGAAACATGAGCGCCAAGGCCCGAATAAAGAGCTTGAAGGCAAAATTAAGGAAAGCAACAAGGAGGGCAAAGGAGGCTAAGGAGAAAGATAGACTTAGAATCTTGGCTGAGGCTTCCTTGAGTCAGCATGGCAGCCGATAGGGGACCTCCACCCCAAATTTCAGCAAGTTTGGGGAAGTTTTGGTCAAATTTTGGTTTTTTGGGCAAAAAAAGGAAATTCCTCCCTATGCGCCGCGCCACTGGCGCGACGCTAAAATTCTAGGGCTCCAATCAAGGAATGGTTTGTATTTTTGGATTCAACATCGAAAATCATGACTACTGGTGTCTGAGAAAGAAATTTTGACAAGATATGGGCCTCCTAAAGGTCAAAAAACACTCAAAAATTGCCTCTCTACCACTTTTTTGACACACAGAAAGCAGTCTTGGGAGAATGAAGATTTGGAGGGGCAAATGAGCTCCAAATTCAAAAATTCTAGTTGGGTTGGAAAGTAGACAGGACAAGCTTTCCAAAAAGCCCACTTGGGCACATTTTGGACACATGAAAGTTCCCCAAAATAGGCTCCAAATTGGTGCGACGCACAGAGAATTTAGCGCGGCGCACAGGGGAAAAAGTGCCAATTTGCTCCCGTTTCGCGAAATTTCGGTTCGCAACTTCTCCAAGTTGGCCCGGTCATCTACACTTCGGTTTTTTGGCACCAAATATGGCATTTAAAGAGATTTTTCTCCAGATTGGCATCCATCCAAGTGGCAAATGAATACAAAGGGTCACCCCAGCCAAATGTCATGCTTGTGAGTGTTGCACCTGTAGCTGAAGGTTGGCTCTCCAGCTCCATTTTGTAATCATTCGAGTAACTCCCCAACCCTTGGGCGTTCTATCTCTTCCTCACTCATTCTATATATTGTATGCAAGCTATTTGCAAAGGGTTGGTTGGCTCATAACTTTTGGGAGACTGTGGGAGAGAAACTCTCTTTCTCCACTGTGTAATTTTGACAGAGAATTAATGGAAGGAAGCGGCTCTGTTTCATGAGATTCTTGTGGTTGTGAGTGTAGAAAATGTGTTCTTATGTTTCATATGTATTCTGTTATGTTCCATACTTCAATTCATGCTTCATTTGAGTGAAATTTTCTGAGTGAGATTAGGTAGAATTCAATTTTTATTGCTTTGCATTTGGGGAAATTTCATGTACAGTGTCATTTCTTCTGTTGAAAAGGATTCATACCATTATGCCCTTTTCACTTTCTTCAACAATCTATTCATGCCACTGTAACTCAAACTAAATTGCTACATTTTCCGCCTACCTTACCTCACGGAATAATCTGTGCCTTTGTATTAAATTCTCTATTCATTGCTAAGTGCCAGTCCCATACCATCCTAGAAGCTCGGCCATTCATAAAAATTTGTTCACGAATCCCTACTCACTTACTAACCTAAGGTAAATATTTCATTTCAAGTCGTCTCAGACCATTTTCGAGTAATTATTCATTGAGCGTGACTCGGCGAGAGCCCTCTCCTGTTCTGGTAGGGCTAGCTACCAGACTGAGTGTGGTTTGTGGTTACCCTAATTTTTGCCTTCCTTCAGCCTAGGGCAGATTTAGGTGATAACACAGTGGAATAGATTTGAAGATCAGATTTGAGATGTATTGTGTGTAACAGGTGGAGCTGGTACTGGATTGCTTGTGATAAGCATTGTACTTTGTAATGTTACATGTTCTCAATCATTAATATATAGATAGTGTGGGGTTTTTAGCGAGATGCTTTCCCCGGGTTACATACTGTGTTAATGTGTGAATGCTCTTGATGTTTTATTGTTATTGATGGTGTTATATTGATGATCAACATAGAGGAGCTTATGTATTGTGTATGTATTCCGCAATAGTACATGATCAAGATAATCTCCATTGAATATGTGTTTATTATTCAAAATTTCTACATAATATGCAGGATAATAAACCAGTGAAGGTTCATATTCCTATAGGTGTCAAGTTATCTACTGAACAGTGTCCCAAGACACAAGAATAGGAAGAGGACATGTCTTATGTTCCATATTCGAGTGCAGTTGGTATCCTGATGTATGCAATGGTCTGTACCAGACTAGACATTGCACATGCAGTGGGAGTATTGAGAAAGTTTATGTCAAAACTAGGGAAGAAGCATTAGACAACAGTGAAGCGGGTTTTCAGGTATTTGTGTGGCACTAGTGGTTATGGTTTGTGCTACCAAGGAAGACCAGGATTGGAGAGAGTTTTTCATATCCATGGCTTTGTTGATGCAGACTGGGCTGGAGATCTGGATCAAAGAAAATCTACAAGTGGGTATGTGTTTAAACTATTTGGAGGTGCAGTCAGTTGGATGAGTAAGAAAAAATCTGTAGTGGCATTATCAACTACAGAGGCATAATACACGGCAACCACTCATGCAAACAAGGAAGCAACTTGGTTGCAGAGATTGTGTTTAAGTATGGGGTTAGTGCAAGGAGCTATAAGAATAGACTGTGATAGCCAAAGTGTAATTTTCTTGGCAAAGAACATTGTTTACCATTCAAAGACAAAGCACATTGATGTTCAGTATCACTTTGTGAGGAATATGATAGAAGACAAAAAGGTGTTGCTGGTAAAGGTGGACACTTTGAAGAATATTGCAGATGCATTGACAAAATCTGTGAGCTCCGAGAAGTTCTGTTGGTGTAGAGAAACAATGGGCATTGCAGGGTTGGATAAATGACTAAGCCCTCCTGTGGCCTCTTGTGGAAAGAAAACAAAGAGTGGGAGAATGTTGGGTTGTGTTATATTCTTTCCACAACTAACTCCCTTAGTTAACTAGGGGGTTAGAGGGGGGGCGAAGGCCCCCTTTCCCTGTCTAGGGGGTTTGAGGGGGGAGATTACCCCCCTATACGAGGTCTGGGGTAGCTACCTGGGGAAACTTTTTTTAGACCCTATATTAGGTTGGGTGGACCTACCTATGGTTTTGTGCATGGTTTTCACACATGGTTTTGGACGTGATGGTTTTCGGTCCTTGGTATTTATTGCTTTGGCATGTATAAATATGTATTGTAACATTGAAAGGAACATAATGAAAAATCAAGCTGGTAGTCCTGGTTTTGGGATCTAGGGGAAAATATGTGTATATATGCTTTAAGTGTTATGCTCTTGCATTGCTTATTTTCTATTCTTATAATTCGTATGCAGGTAATTTTTGTATGGGGTTAAAACCTACGTTTTGGGTGATTCATATTTTTTCTCTCAACAAATGATCCAGGTGGATATAGGTGGCCACTCGGCTATTCCACTTGGACCCACCAACACGGTCTCTTTCAGTTTTTCGTTTTCCTTAATTGTAGCACAACTTACCATCTTTGGTAGTTTTTTGGGTCTTGAACTTTCAGAGCCGTTTTGAGGCCCTAAACGATGTTTTCAGGGAAAATAGAGAGATTAGAAATGTCCCAAATAGACTAGCCGATTTGTTTTTGGCCTTATCTTTAAGATATTCGAAACGAGGCATTATGATAGTCAAATGGAGATCATATTCCAAAGTTATGACCCCGGGAAGTTGATGTACCAATTTACCCAAACGGGGCCCACATTTTTGGCACCTCATCTCATAGGGTTAGGTTTTTGGATGTTTATGGTTTTCCATTGAATCTCAATAATAAATAGGCCTTTGAGCCTCATTGTAACACAGTTTAGAGGCATGTAGCCACCACATCTCTTCTCAGAGATAAGCTACCACCGCTCGAGCTAGCCTTATTTCGATTCTGTTTATAAGCATATTTCAGTATTTGATATTAATGAAATGAAGTGTTATTTTTGTTGCATCTCTATATTTATGGTTATATCTCTATTTTTTGTCGCCCACCTAAAACTTGTGTGGCACTCGATGTTGATCATGTCACTCCTTGTACTTGGTATTTTCCACAATGGAGTGATGATATATCCACCTATTGGGTAGAGGTTCTCCAAGAGTAAGATCGAACGAATGCTTGACCTGACAATGCAACGGTACCCCTGTGGGTGAGGAGAAGATGTCCCTGTATTCTTTCATGACCATATCCACCTGCTTCTACTGCGTGGAGGAACCATTCCTGGGGACCATTGATGTGGCTATGATCTTCCCCTTACTTTGAGAGAAATCCAGAAAGAAAATAAATTTCCTGGTCTAGGAGATGATCTTACCACATTTGTTAGCAGAGATCAAAGAAGTGGCACTAGGTGTGGCTACCTCTGGTATCTTGTATAACATATTACCCAAAGAAATAATCACAGAGCGAGGTCTAGACTCATATGCAGCATGTCACTTCCATAAGTATGGTTGTCCTAATAATACATCACAAACGTTGAGAGGAGAAACATCACACAATACCTCATATGTGAAGGGCTTGCTATTGTAGGGAAGGCGACAATGCTGGCTGACTCTGAGATCTCATCCTTGGTGAAGCCACCCAATGTTGTATGGCTGCAGCTGTGGCATTGGAAGTATGCCCAACTGCTTCACGACCTCAGCTGAAATGATGTTCTTTTGGCTGTCACTGTCAATAATGAATTG
>Ga0115851_100516_pt1 | contig 17521 bp, 14 predicted proteins | sample InSIn2gowninarea_FD_83865 | JGI IMG/M metagenome (GOLD analysis project Ga0115851, IMG submission 83865)
AACAACATTGCTAGAGGTGTCATCCTAGTCCTATCCCTCTTCAACGTCCATCTTGACCCATATGTTGATGTCCATCTCTACCTACCCTAAGGGTGGCAAGTACCTAATATCTAGTGATTCTTATCACCCCACCTCCTCACCCTACTCCTCTCCTCTCTACTTTACACCCTCCTCATTTCCCACCTTTGGATGCAACTTCACAGGTTGAAGAATCTTTCCCTCGATGTGGTGATCTCATTATGTCATCCATCACACCTTGAATGCCTACGTAACTCTAACATCATCAACATTAGGACTTTGTATAGCCTCATTAGGATCCTTTACAAGAGATGTGTTTCTTTTTCTTTCTTTATCAACCTCTAATTCCACCTATCTATTCAAAATTGGCTTCGGGGTTACATCTTGTACCATCCCAAACTATTGTGTAATGCGCTCATAGTGGAACACCTCTACATATCTTGACCTCTTTTTGCTAATATCATAGGATCTCCTAAATTGGGCTAGATGTACAACCTCCTCCACCCATCCCATATCCCTCCTTAAAGATCTCTATATAATTTCTATTGGGTGCAAACTTGCCCACATACTATGATGCGACTCAACCATCCCCTCAAATGGCCTTTCGTGAGGGTCATCGTACTCGGGAGACCATCATTAGCTGTAGGGGATCTCTTAACCCTCCATGGGAACATCATCATTTTTAATCCCCTTAATGTGAATGTCATGGGGAAACCCATATGGTTATATAATTGCAATATGATCCCACATCTATATCTGTATTAGCATCATTAGACCTAGTCCAATGCACCTCCTCTCCCTCTACACTAGCTAGTTGTATGTTAGCCACAAACATGCTAGCCCCCATCCAAAAATTATACCATGATCGAGCATGTTGTCTACCACTCCTAATAGGTTCCATAGGAACCTATATATTAATGTGTTTGGTAAGACATATGTGTTGATACATATGATAATAATCATTACCTGTCAGCTCAGTATCTCGAACTTGTATAGAGTGGCATAGTTAATCCCATTGCTACATATGCTCACTTAGTCTCAACCATTTCCTATGACCCTCTACATCACTAATCCATGTGACTAAGCCTTGGTAAATATCATGCCCTCAATAGATATGCATATGATCTTGTACATATTCTCTAAGTTTATTATCATTTCCCTTGTAGGGAAATGGAAGTTGTTACAATGAGAATCCCACCACTCGACCAGTTTCTACATGTGTGTGTATGATAGGTGATGACCTTGTGCATTCGAGTCACTCCATTGAAACCCATTATCTCTACCCATATCCAATCTACCTCATCCAATGTGTAACACACTATGTTAAAAATTAGCCAATACTTATGCTAGAGCTTCATCTAGTATAAGTTTTCATTTTTGTGTTAGTTGAATATAATAATTTTTCAAAGGTAGTACCTAATCAAAGTTAGTCCTACTCTAATGTCATCATCTATGTCATCCTTTTCTACTCTATTTTAATGCATATATTACTTTTCATATCATATACTTATCAATTTACCCTCTCATATGTCATCTTAGCCTATGTTTAAGTTATCTTGGTCATATTTTTACCTAAGTTTGAATTTGTTTCCTTAAAAACCTAACTAGTTATCTACATGTCAATTAGATCATACCTAATTGGTACCTTACAAGCTGGTTAGCTAGCCAGTCTCATGGCTAGCAAATCGATCGATCAATTTTTCAAGCAATCGATAGGGAATAATTGGTAGGATGCCAACTGGCCCCTATTCGAGATTGATCTGCACCCTACCAATTAGCAAGGCTGATCTTGGCCCATTCATATCGCATCCTAAAAATTCAAAACTTGAAAAAACTACCTTAAAATGTACCCAAGTTTCAAAATTATTTTGATAAATTTATTCTAGGTTCTCTAACCTACATTTTCATATTATCTACATTCATTTTTATCGGTTAAATCAATCAAAATTTGATACCCTAGGTTTTTTAAATGATTCCTATATTTCACCAATTTTCATCAATTTTAACCATTAAAATTGAAAATAAACTTCATTTTTTTGTTAATACATTGGTTATCTACTTAACTACGCTTTCATAATTGAAATCAGTTAAGGTTTTTGATATATACCCTCTTATGTGGTTGCTCATTTTCAATGTGTGGTGGTCCACCTAGTGTTCCCTATCCTCTAACTACCACTATGGTCATCTTGCTAGGGTAAAGTGAAGATCATTTACTTAGATTTACTTTATAGAATTTTTTTACCATATGATGTGAGTACATGCCTATCATGACCATTTTATATGGCTATGTCACATCATTGTCTAATATATTTTGTAGTTTTCATTTTTATGAACATTTATTTTCAGCAAACATTAACATGACTACATCATTATCATATCATGTTATCATTAGTACAAACTAGTTACATCATGATAGTGTTGATATCATGAGGTGTTATAACTATATGTACTCATGACATGACTATGTTGATCTTATCATCATGTATGTTATGACCCCATAACATGTATTAGGAATAGTACTTGTGTTTAGTCCCATTTGCACTATGCATTAGGTTCCTTATGTTGTAAAAGTTATTTATAGGAAGTTTCCCTATTATTAAAATAAAGGAAGAAGAATGAGTTGAGTTTTATGTGAGAAGTGATTCTCAAGGAGTTTCCCCCCTCGAAGTGGTGCAAGTAATTCATTAGTGTAGGACTAGTGTATTTTCATAGGATTAAGCCATAATTCGATTATGATCTATCAGGATCTTAACATCTAATATCATAGCGTATTTGATTTTGGATCTTGTAGGTAGTTTTGTTGTTAGTGCAAGTAGTTTTTATGATATATGAGCAGTTTTGTGTGTTGAGTGGTTTTGGTATTTTGAGTGGTATTGGTTGTATGGGTAGATTTGTGTACTGTAGGCCTATTTTTTCTTCTTAGATTTGATAAGGGTGTGAGGGGATGTAGAGCTAAGGTAGATTTATGAGCATGTGGAGGTGGAGGTAATTACCCTATTTGGTAGATTTCATAGTAGATAATTTTTTAGGCCATGGTTGTGGAAACCCTTGGTGGAATACCAACAGTGGAAGGATGCGGTATTGATTATGGTATTCTATGTAGGAGTTATCTTTTGTATTCCTCAGTAGGCTGATCCAAGATTAAACTCGTGTGGTAGGATGAGAAGGTAGAACATGTGGACCATATCTAGTGGCCATTGAAGGAGAGCATTGGAGAGGAAGGGTGGATCTCGGAGAGCATGGATTGGAGCGCAATAGAACAGAGGGGAGTTTTGATCGTACAAGCGATTTGGAGGGTAAAACAAGGGTCTATAAGGTAAGGAGGGGAAAAGCTAAAATTTTGAAAAAAAAGCCCCTTCCTCACTTTTCTTATATCCTTAACCCTTTTATTAAACTAAACTAGCTTGAAAAATCTCCAAAATCCCCTAGTTAAGCTAGGCATAGGTAGCACACTTTTGGGAGGGATGACCTTTTGGGATGTACCAATATTGCACCTTTTTTTTAATTTCTTGTAAAGAGGTCCTTTTAGAGGTTATGAACAAGACCTATTGGACACTCTAAATTAGGATATTTAGATTAGTAAAAAAAAAAAGATGATGGATACTGTTGATACACCATTTCATATTGATTTTGTGCATCATTATATTGATGATTTTTATGATGACTATGTGATGAATGAGAAATTAGCCCTTCAGTTATTCATTAATGATTTAAGGGCAAAAGTCAAAAAGAATGTATTCATGTTTAATCCACTAACTCTAAGAGATGTATATTCACTAGCCAAGATAGCAGAGGCTATACTTGCATATCCACATCCTATTATGATTCATGACAACATTCATGTGGCACCAATGGAGCCCATTGTAGAGTGTGAGGACCTTCCTCTCACTTATCTCAGTACATATGGTGTGGAGCTAGTGGACCTCATTGGCAAGTATGATGTGGCTTCCTCTACCTTGTATCCATACCAATGATGTGGCTTCTGAGTGTTCAAGTCCATTGGAACAGGTTGTAGAGTGTAAGGATATTCCTCTTGCTTACATTACTATGGATGATCTCGGGTTGCATGTTTTCTTCAAGCACCCATCGTAGGACTATTCAATGCAGAAACAACTATAGCATGGTGGATTCTTTTGGATACTTCTTTTTGTTCCCTCCTCAACATCAACATCATCCTTCTTGGAGTGGAGTTTTGATTCATTTATGGGCTCATGTTCAGCTTTGGAGCACTATTGGCTACTATGGCCAAGTTGGACTCCTTGGTTCCCTCTTATCCTTGTTATTCATGGATAGATTGTATATGTACTTTGTATTTTTGGGCAAGCTTTAAGGACAAAGCTTATCTAAGGGGGTAAGAATGTTACGACTCCCCTTAGTAGAATAGGTGTTTGATGTGTATTACATTTTGTTAGTGTGTGGTATCTAGAAGCTTTGAGGATAAATCTTCCTTAAGGGGGTGGTAATGTTATGACCCCATAACATGTATTAGGAATAGTACTTGTGTTTAGTCCCATATGCACTATGCATTGGGTTACTTACGTTGTAAAAGCTATTTATAGGGGGTTTCCCTATTATTTAAAAAAATAATAATGATGAGTTGAGTTTTATGTGAGAAGTGATTCTCAAGGAGGTTCCCCCCTCTAAGTAGTGTAAGTGATCCATTAATGTCAAATTAGTGTATTTTTTGTAGGAATAAGCCATAATCTAGTTATGATTCATTAGGATCTTAACAATGTAGCACACATTTTCATAAAAATGCACACACTTCACTTTTTTTGCATTTCGCATCTTACAAAAATAGACATAAAAAGGGGTTTTTGTAAACACCTAGAAATCACTCATTCACCTTGTTTAGGTGATCTATAGGTGATTTGACATATTTTACAACTTATCATGACCATCGTAGGACCCCAATAGCTTGCAAGGATTTTTACATGATCATTTTGATATTTCACCCCTTTTTTGAGATTTTGGCCTTATGGCTAAACCAGTCTACTAGTCAACCAGCTCAGTTGTTAACCCTAACTAGCTTACCAATTAGCTACTATCAAAACATAAAACCTAATTTCAAATCATTGCAAATCACCTCTCAACATATATCTTCTAATATGCACTCTTGATCAGCCTTTTAGCAAACCTGTACATGAACTTTTTTAGCCTCTATACCCATCACTTCCAAGCATAAAAAGAAAGCTTTTGTCCACATCTATGCAACAAATCTTGGGGTATGCTCATGTTTCTTATATTTTAATGTGATTTAACTATGTTTTTCAAGGTTTTATAGATCTTGGAGCTTCTCTCAAGGCATATTATATCATTTTTATCATATCATAAGCATATTGTGTATGCTTGCATGTAGTTGCATATTAGGCTAATATCATTATAGATATAGGTTATATTAGGGTTTATCTTTGTTTAAATCATATTTGAATTATTATCAAGACATATTAGTCTAGATTTATCCATGTTATTATGCATTGTAGGCATCATCTTGTTTTCTAATGCCTTGTTGATTCAAGGCTAGGGGATTTACATGCTTACAAGCTCATTTGAAAAGGTCTTAAGGTCTTAAGAATCTAAGGATTATAAATCCCCATTAAAATCATTTTATTATAGGCCTATGATCAGTTTGGAGCATAAAACAAGGACTATTTTTCTATCCCTTTCTCTCTTATCATGTTTTATTTATTTCACATCAATATCGCATGCACATCACATGTTAATGTGCATTATTTGATGTGAGTATTTTGAGGTTCTTTGAGTTGCTAACAAGTTATGTTTAAGCTCAAATAGGTGGTACCTTGGGTTGCCTACACATTTACTTCTTTGGATGGAGGAATTTTGGAAGATTTTTAGATAGGTAAACTAGTAAATTATTCTTTTTTCATGGTATTTGGATGTAAGGCATTTATCCAAATTGATAAAGAAAATAGAAAGAAGTTAAATGCAAAAGCCAAAAAATCCTATTTCATTGGTTATGGTTTGGATGGTTAGGGATATAGATTATAGGATTGTGATAATCAAAAAATCATAAGTATAGATTTGATATTCAATGAAAAGTGCTTGTATAATAATAGGTTGAGGGTAAAGGAGGAGGATTCCAAGTATGTGATACTTAATAATGTAAAAGAATAAAATATACCAAATGTGTAAGGTGATCATCAACAACAAGAACCATAAACTCCACAACTTGGTGTTAGAATATCTTGAAGAGTAAGTAGACCAATTGAATGTTACTTTCATACTCTTTACTATGTATTGTAAATTGATGCTAGTGAACCTGATTGTTTTGATAAGGCATTGTCTATGGATGATATGAATAAGTGGGAGCTTGATATTAATGAAGATATGGATTCTTTGATTCACAACCAAAATTATATTTGGTTGAGTTACCTAAAGATGAAAAGGATTTAACTAAAAAATGGATGTATAGGATAAAGGATGAGATGCAAGAACAAAAGAGATATAAGACAATGGTTGTGATCAACGGATTTGCACAAAATAAAGGTATTAATTTTGAAGAGATATATTATTTGATTGTTAAACTGACCTCTATTAGAATAATTTTGGGTATTATGGTTGTAGAAATTTTTTATCTTGAACAATTGGATGTTAAGAAAATATTACTTCATGGTGATTTGGAGGAGGAGGTTTACATACACCAACCATAAGGCTTTGAGGTTAAGGGTAAGGAGGATTGGGTGTGAAAATTGAAGAAGAGATTGTATGGCCTTAAAAAAGCTCCAAGATAATCATACTTAAAATTTGATAAGTTTATGGCTAACCAAAATTTTATGAAATGCCAATATGACCATTGTGTTTATTTCAAGAAGACTAACAATGAAGATTATATTATATCGATATTGTATGTGGATGATATTTTTGTTAAAGGATTAAATATGCAAGATATAAACATACTCAATAATATGTTGGAAAACTATTTTTCCATTAAGGATTTGGGAGATACCAAATAAATCCTTGGTAGGATAATAAGAGACAAGGAGAGCCACTCACTAAAGTTATCTCAAGAAGAATACATTGAAAAGGTACTAAAGCAATTCAACATGAAAGATGCAAAACTAGTTACTACTCCATTGGTAAAGCATTTCAAAATCACCAAATATTTATGTCCCAGGATATAAGAGGAACAAAAGTACATGGCCAATGGCCAAGCATACTTATGCTTCAATAGTTGGGAGTTTGATGTATGCAATGGTTTGCACTAGACCTGACATAACCCAAGAAATGGGAGTTGTGATTATATACATGGAAAATCCAGGAAGAGGCCATTAGGAAGAGGTAAAGTGGATTCTTAGGTATTTAAAAGGAACCACAAAATACTCTTCGAATTTTGGAGGTTCTAAAATTTTCTTGCAAGGTTATGTGGATTCATATATGGTATGTGATTATGATGGTGGAAGGAGCACTATAACATCTCTTCACTATAAGAGGTGTAGTGGTTAGTTGGATTTCCAAACTCCAACAAGTTTTATCCCTTTCAACCACGAAAGCTAAATATGTGGCTCCTAAGAAAGATATCAAAGTGTTCATTTGGTTGTAAAGATTGATGAAGGAATTAGGAAAAGAAAAAGAATATAATAGATTGTGGAGTGATAGCCAAAGTGTTATTCACCTTACTAAGAATTCAACATTCCATTTAAGAACCAAACATATCCAAATTAGTTATCACTTCATAAGATCAGAAATAAAGGATGGCTCTTTGAAGTTGGGAAAGATACACACATCTCATAATCCTACTAATATGCTCATAAAAGTGGTGATAAGAGAGAAGTTAAGATTTTGCTCAATGTCATTTGACCTTAAGGAATAAGAGATCATGATGATAATTTTTTAGTACTTGATTGTAGTGTGGTGATATGGAATCTATCTCCAAGAGAGACATTGTTAAGAATGGAGCTTGATTTTTGGGCTAAGCAGAATATTTTCACTCTTTGTTTTGCAATTGGAATGCATAGGACTTATCTACAAGATCGATTGATCAAGAGGGGGTCAATCAAGATAGTCAACTGTTCAATCATGGTCTTAATAAATTCATCCAACTATTGGTGTTGTAGGTATTACAAGCAATTGCAATTGCAGTCTACCTTGAAGAGGCCAATCTCAAAACATAGTTGGTCTGATCATGGTTAACTATTATTCTAGAGATGTAAAAGCTCTATTTGGGAACAACAAGCTCACTCTTTCTTTATTCTAAGTTTGCTAATTGAAGTTTCTTTTAGATTGACGATTTAATGGATGGATTTTTACTCTAGTTTGGACTAAAAATAAGATTGTAATGGTTTATTATAAATCCATGAATTGCATTATAAATTCTTAATGATTGATTGATGAAATTGTTATACCTTGAGAGAGATATTGAGTTTGTATTGAGCATTCCTTATAATAAGAGAGATGAAATTATAGCATAAGCATGTTGTAAGTTATATCCCTTTATTGCTTGGATTGATTCAATCAAAGCACTACAAATTCTATATGGATGTAGCCGACACTGGGTGAAGCACATTAAAAGTTGTCTCTTCTCTTTGTGTGAATGTTTTTTCTTATTTAATTATTTTGCAAAGTTGTTTAAATTTGATATTGCTCAAATATGTTTTACATAATGTATCCTAACATGTAAGGAATTTGATTAGAAAAAAAATTAATTGGGAAATAAATATATATTTATTTGAAGGTGATTTTAAAGGTTAAAGAAAATCCATAGTGGGTACATATGTAAAGGACTAATTAAGGTTGATTAAATTATTATATCTATTATATTTATAGTTTTATTTGTTGGGGCCACCAAAAAAATATCCAAATAAGTAATATTCACATAAGGCACGTGAGATCCCTTAGCACTGGTAAGGATGTTGTGTATCAGGTAATTCAAAATGGTATTGGAAATCATCAACTATCATTAGAAATGACTTTCCCATTATAGATAATTATTAAACTTTGGGATACTTGATAAATGAGGGGAGGGGTAGCCAAGCTTCCTAAATGTGAGGTGACTAATATCTATTATGATGGATTTTTCATATCTAATATTTCTTGGTTTGGTTGTATACTATTCAGCTTTGGTATATCTAGAATTGCATGGATGGATTATATTTAATTTAGATATGGAATCTCCTCTCCAAATCCATCAAAGTGACTATTTTACAATGGGAGGTGACCTTATCCATACAAATCCAAAAATATTCAAGGATGACCATGATAAAATTTCACTTCTAGTGGCATCAAGACTTATATTTATTTTAGCAATTCATTAGGTATGATAAAAATATCTTTCCTCAAGTGGTCGCTTCATGGGATAATGGATTCATGAAAGTTGGGTGGCTTAGTATCATGATTTCAAGAATGTTAATCTCTAAATTATTAGGCTTACTAGATATAGGAAATATTTTATTGAGGGAGAATATGAATCAACAGGAGTAGCTTGCAAAATTATTAAAAGATGGTGAGACCTTTTACTAGTTACAACCGAGCATTATGAGGGAATTTATTCCAAAACCTTAGGATAGAATGCCAATGGGAAACTTGATAATATAGGGGAAGTTTAGGTGCTTGTTTGGACAACAAATTATTATTTTGAACTTCATTATACATTGTATTTGAATTAAGATCCCTATGTTTCCTCTCATTCATTGGAAAATTTTGTCAAATAGGATAAATCTTACAAAAATAAAATCCCCTTACATAAGGGAATATTGGAGTTAATAGTTACGTACAACTTTTCCAAGGAGGAAGTAAAAAAGGTTACAAGCACTCCTCATAAGAGTTATCTCCCCATATATAATGGACAATTACTATTAAGGGGTCAATAGAAAAAGTCCCATAATAACAATAAAGGTGAGAAAGTGAAATTGGTATCCAAGGACTTATAAAAGTTTGAGGTAAAGGAAGTTAATATAAATGTTAAGAAGAAGGGTAAGAGGAAGGATTTGAATAATCAATAATATCACATATTGCATCACCAACCTCCAATGTTATTTTCTTTCCATATGTTTTTATATATTTTTTAGAGAAAGGTTGATAAATTGTGCTCTTTCTGTAATTTCATCATTAAATGAAATATTTCTTGCCTTTCTAGATCCTTACATACTTGTACTATCAATTCATCACCATATTAAACAAACTCATTATTAGAATGAGTATCAACAAAAATATCATAATTAAAAACTTTAATATCCACATTATATATATCATTATCATCATTAGATTCATCTAGTAGTTCTTCTTCTTCTTCAAAGTAAACATTTTCATCACAATCTTCTTTTTCTTGAAATCTTCCATTAATCACATAAGTAATTTTTCCACTTTCTAAAAGCTTATACAATTTTTTCTTTATGTTAACACATCCATCAATTGAATTACCTTTAACCTAATGATATAAGCAATAATTATTTTCTTTATACCAGTAAGGTTTCTTTTTATATTCATCATATTATTTTCCCTTTTTGAATTTTATTAATCCTTTTTCTAAATAATATTTAAACATATTTGTAGGATTCATTGGTAGTTTATAAAAAGCTTTATCTTTTATTTCTTTCTCACTCATAGAAGTATCAGTATTAGAATAACAATTGCATCATTCTTCCTCAAAACATTACATGGACTAGGGAAAACATTAGCAATGAATATTCATACTTGTGTAAAAATTAACCATTTTGAAAATTTCATTTGTCTATTTTGGTGGACCCTCCTTTCTATCTATTAGCCAAAATTTTATGGAAAAAAATGAGAAAAAAATGTACTTTATCTAAATTCATGAAATTAACTATAATACTATAGCCATTTTTAAAACATGGGATCTAGCCCGTTTAGCCTAGAAATTATAATCAGTGTCATTTATTCTTACATAATCGCCTCTTATTACCCCATATATAAACTAAATGCATTGTGAGATATGATACTCCAATAAGACACTCAATTTAAATCTAGTGAGGTACATGATTCAATTTTGAAGAAAATAATTTGGAACTTTGGATAATCTAATTGAGAATCTTCATCACAATGATAGAAACACAAGGTATATAAAGTTGTAAAATAATCTAGTTTTAAATTTTCTAATTTATACCATGTAAAATAAGCCATATCAAACAAGCCATGTCAATCAATCCATGTCGATCAAGCCATGTTGATCAATCCATGTCAATCAAGCCATATCGATCATGCCATGTTGATCAAGCCATATCGATCAAACCATGTTAATCAAGCTATATTAATCAAGCCCTATCGATCAGGCCTTATCGATCAAGCCATGGCAATCAAGCCTTATTGATCAAACCTTTTTGATCAAGCCATGTTGATAAAAACATGTCAATCAGACCTTATCATTATATTTTTCATAATATGGAGAACATTTTTGTAATACATATGTCTTGTTATTCATGTCTTTAACTAATGAACTTGTAACAATAATAACCTCAACTTGATTATCAAATAAACCATCATTATCAAACCTGTATCTTTATACTGGAAAAGCTTTGTGATAATAATCAAGCCCTATCAATAATGCCTTAGTGATAAAACATTATTGTCCCATTTTGCATGAGAATTAGAATATTAGCCTAATACATATTTGTCTTGTTATTCATGTCTTTCACTAATGAACTTGTAACAATAATAGCCTCCACTTGATTATCAAACAAATTATCCTTCTCAACCATGTATCTTTGGAAAGGAATAACTTTATGATAATAATCAATCCTTGTATATCAAACCATTTTGCTCAAACCTTTTCGATCAAGCCTTCTCATCCCATTCTCCATAAGAAGTAGAATGTTGACCTAATACATATTTGTCCTGCTATTCATGTCTTTCACTAATGAACTTGTAAGCATAATAACCTCAACTTGATTATCAAATAAATAATCCTTCTCAACCCTGTATATTTGCACTAGAAAATATTTTTGACAATAATCAATCTTTGTGATAAGCTACAAGTACTCTTTTTTTATTACTAGAAATAATACAAGTTCTATAATACAAATCAATCAAATAAAAGGCAAAGAGATATTGGTTCGTATTTTAATAAAAATTCTAATATCAGAGGTGCCAATTTTTACTGTAAAATCATCTAAATTTGTTTTTGTAATTTTTAATTTTGATCATGAATTGTGGTAAATGGATGCAAGGACATCAATAGAAAATACAAAAGATATGCCACCACTTAAGGATAATATTGATTTTGAAGAGGCAATAGACAATAATGACAAAATGGAAGAGGATATTTCACTTGTAGGATATCATGAAATAGAATACATATCTGAAAATGCTTCAAATAAAGAGTCCACAAATACTTCAAATAGTATACGAGATACGCCAAATACTAAGAATAAAAATACATTGGAAGATGCTTCATAGAAATAAAAAAGAAAGTATGTGAAGAGGAAGACTCAAGGTAGATGGATATATGAAAGGAATTAATAGCTTGATTTGGTATACAATTGAACCAATAGAGCTAAAAATATTTGGTGAGTAGCTAACTAAATGTAGATGCAAATCTTGCAATTGGAAAACGAGCAAGGATTATAAACTTCAACTCAAGCTAGATACAATTCAAAAATACTACAGGAAAATTTACATGATAAAAATGGTAGATGAAAAGAAGGTTACAGAAATAAGGAATAAGACTGAAGTAAATTGCATACATCTAAGATACAAAAAAGGAGTATAACAAATTTCTTAAGCATCAATCTATTGTAGCTTAAAAAGGAGGTATGCTTAAATCTAGATTTGAAAAATAAATGCAAGTAATAATGTTGGCAAAGACTGTTCAATTTTATTTAATCTTCTACATTTAAAAATATGGTAAATCAATGTGTGGTTTTATTTATTTCAAATAATTGTATTCATTTATTAATGTACCAAACTTTCCCAACAATCATTGGTCTAAAGGTAGTGCTTGGGAAATTGTAAAATGCCTTGCCATAGTTGAGGTAGAAGATTTAAGAGAGAAAGTTAAACAAGTACAATTTATCTCTCTTTCTTTATACAAGGTGATAGTTGTTGAAAATATATATTGGGTTTGTATTCATTTATACAATGTTGAAAATCATTTGTGTGAACCTCATCTACTCGCAGTGCACAAAATGGTGAAGAGCTCTAACTCTAAAAATCCTTTTAAACTAGTTATATCAAGTTTGAAAGATATAGCTAGAATGGATGATCATGCAATTGCAAAAAAGTTAATGTGTGTTGGAGCAGATGGAATAGCTATGATGCAAGGACATAGAAATGGTCTTTATGTTTATCTTTAGACTCAAGTTACACCATATATGATACTTATGCATTGCATGGCTAATAGAATGAATCTTGCTTGCAAAATCATCAACATATTCAATTGTGTTGCAAAAGTTGAGGACCTTGTAGATGAAATACGTTCTTATTTTTTTCATAGTCCAAAAAGTTTTTTAGAGTTTCAAGAATTTGTATAAGGAATATCCCAAGGTCAAAAGTTACTTAGAAATATTGATACAAGATGGATATTCTTATATGAACCTATCTGTAGAGTATTTCAAGAGTATCCATCGTTAATAGGTTTAATGTGGATATATCAATTGGATGTTGATAAGATGAAGGATTTATTAACACATTTGACAGATTTGGAGATATTGTTCACATTGTGTAGTATTCTTCCAATGTTAGATCAAATGCATACTTTGATGAAATATTCACAAAAAATATCAATATATATTTTTGGCTTTATAAGTTTGATAAAATTTGTTTGTATTAGGTTGGATAGTTTTTATCTTTCTAATGATGAATCCTTTAAAGGACCAGAATTTGAAAGTTCGTCAATCATTATAGATATTAAAAATCCTCAAAATATTTTGAAGTTTGATTTGTTTGATAATTTATGTATGCCAATTTGTGAAATTGAGATAAAATTGAAGGTTTATAATTTCAAAACAAATATTTTAGGTGGTGATATTCAAGAAGTTCCAATGAGTAGGTTGTTATTTGAAAATTATATATCTAGTACAAGGTTAAAGTTATGCAAAATTGCTCAAGCTTTAAGAAGTGAAATATGTGAATATTTTAAAAGAGATGAGTTACTTGAGGCCATGGTTGTTGTAAACCCTACTTTTTGGTATACACCTCTAGGAAAAAGAGAAAATTCTATAAAATCTATGTATCAAAAAAATAAGGTTACATTGGTGAAGCATTTCTATAAAACTTATTAGGTAAATAACATTAGCGTTCAGGGTATTTTAAATGGTGATCATTTAAAGTCTCAATCTTCAACTTTTGCACTGACAATGATAGAGAAAGTTAAGTTAATTACTGACCATGAAAAATATGATGCAATAACAAAACTTTAGAGGATATTTGATATAAGTAATATTGCATGACATAATCAGGGAGTACTTTACAATAGTGAAATTGTATGAGACTATGATCTTAGGTTCCATGGAGGATGAAAGGGCTTTTAGTGTAGTTAGTTTTATCAAATTTGCCCTTTGTAATAGGTTGGATAAAAATTTAGAAAATTGTATAAGATTATATGTTTCAAGTTATAAATTTGATGACTTTTTGTATGAAGAGTTTGCACAATATGGGATAGTCTTACCGTGTCTTGAGTCTTACAAAAAAAAGAGGTGTGACTAACATTACAATAAATTTTGATAGAAACATTGCAGATGAATAGTCATAAGAGCAAGAAATGATTGTTGATGGTAGTAGCCAAGATATGCATGAATCTTGGGAAATACTAGATCTTAATTTTTAATATGCAATTCCTTTTATAGTTTGATATTTTTATCAGGTAAAATGTGCCATTAATTTAAATTTGATTATGATATACCTTTTGTTATTTATATTTGATATCTTGTATAATTGAACTTGACACTACTAGGAAAAGGTTGATTTGCATCATTTTTTGCATCTTCAAATACAAAAATTGAAAAAGGACATTAATTTGCATCCTACTACATCGACATGCATCGATTTAATTTTTTTTCCATTTTTTTATTTTTTTCCTATGCAAAATAACATATAATCTTATACGATGCTACAAATATGAAAGGGAAATATTGCATAAATGTAAATAAATATCGATTTGAGCATGAAAATGATAACTATTATAATGGAAATAACAGAGCATGCACTGATAAGAGAACACGAAATAACATCAATAAGCAAATAAGGATAGGATTTTACTGAATAGTAACATAATCATAGGCTGCTTCGAGGGGGCTACCTCCTTACAAATCCAAAAGTGAAAAATAATATTCCTGATCCATTTTTCCACACACTTTTGCCTATTTATAATATACTAACCCTAACCCTAATAGTAATATAAAATTGGGCCCCACCCTTACAATCACAATATTATGGTTTACAATATAGGATGACAATTTAATTAAACTAACTAATACTAACACTAAAATGTTAGGATATGGGATCCTAACATGCCACCCCTCTTGAGATGAAGCTTTGTCCTCAAAGCTTGAATTGTAGAAACTATTGCTACAACTGATGAAGTATTTCCCATGTTGCATCTTCAAGTTGCATGCCTTGCCACTGCATAAGGACTTCGTTGATGGTGCGGTTATGAAGCTACCATGAACATTGATTGAGAACTACCTTAGGTATGACTGCTATTAATCCATCCTCTACCAACTCAGGTAATCATGTCTGAATTTGAACCTTCGATTTGACCACTTTCTTGAGATAGGATACATGAAACATTAGGTGAATCTTGGAAGAATTAGGAAGCTTCAATTTATATGTTGTTGGACCAATGCATTGTAACACCTTGTAGGGACCATAAAATGTTGGGGCCAATTTTTGAGGGCCTTTTATTTTTAAGTATTTCTAACAATAAGGTTGCAACCTCAGAAAGGCCATGTCATCTACCTGGAACTCTCTTTTGACATGTTGCTGATCAGCCTATTGCTTAATATGATGTTGGGCTATTTGAAAGTTATCCTTGAGCAAATGAAGAATATCATCTCGAGTAACTAATGCTGAGTCAACTGCCTAAATCTTACTGGTACCTACAACATACAAGGTGATTGTTGGTTTAGCTTAACCATACAATGCTTCATATGGGATCATCTTGCTGGCAAAATGATACGATGTATTATACCATCACTCAGCCAAGGAAGCCATCATACCCAATGCACAGGTTGTGTTGAAGCAAAATAGTGTAAATATGTTTCCAAACATTTTTTGACAATTTCAATATGACCATCAGTTTGCGAGTGATATGTGAAGCTCATGTTTAGTTGGGTACCTTGCAGCTTGAAAAGCTCTTGCCAAAAATGGCTTGTAAAAATGGGATCATGATCATTGATAATCATCTCTAGCATGCCATGTAGTTTAAAAATTATATCCAAGAATAATTATGCCACTATCACTACCTTGTAAGGATGAGTCAATGAACCAAAATGAGCATATTTGGATAACCAATCAACCACCACTAGAATAACTGATTTACCATTGGATTTAGGAAGGCCTTCAATGAAATCTATTGAGATATTAGTCCATGTATGATAAGGTATGGGAAGAGGTTGAAGGAGTCTCGAAGTACCCTTTTTATTACACTTTTATTGTTGACACACATCACAAGCTATCATAAACTACTTGATATCCAATTTCATACCTGCCCAATAGAACGACCATGCCACCCATTTATAAGTTTTTAGAAATTTGTCATGTCTTGATGTAGGTGTGGAATGCAATTCAGCAAGTATTTCTTATTTACATTTTGAAGGAGATGGTAACAAAATTTGGCCTTTGAATCTCAAAATACCATCATGCCATGTGTGGTGTGGTTTACTCGTGGGATCTTGAGCGATTTGTTTTAGCAATTCTTGGATGGAGCTATTCTTTGCCCACTCCTATTTAAGCTTATCCAACCATTGAGGAATAGGAGAAAAAATAGCTTGCAATATGCTACCTGATCTTCAAATTTTCTGGACAAAGCATCGGTAACCACATTCTCTTTACCTTTATGGTATACTATCTCATAATCATACCCCAACAGTTTGGTCACCCATTTTTGTTGCTTAGGTGTAGAAATACATTACTCAATAAAAAATTTCAAAATATGATGATCCGTGAGGATGATGAAATGGCGACCAATGAGATATGGTTTCTAGCATTGAACTACATGAATGATGGTAAGCTTTTCTTTTTCATATGTGGATTTACCCAAATTTTTACCAGAGAGTGCTCTACTATTGAATGCTAAGGGATGCCCCTCCTGCATCAATATTGCCCTGATTCCTACTCCACAAGCATCACTTTTTATCACAAAGGTTTAAAAAAAATCTAGCATTGCCAATATCGGGGTGGTACACAATGCATCCTTGAGCTTAAGGAAAGATGCCTCAGCTTGAGGGGACCATTGGAATGCATTCTTTTTCAACAACATTGCTAGAGGTGTCATCCTAGTCCTATCCCTCTTCAACGTCCATCTTGACCCATATGTTGATGTCCATCTCTACCTACCCTAAGGGTGGCAAGTACCTAATATCTAGTGATTCTT
>Ga0115851_100518_pt1 | contig 17480 bp, 24 predicted proteins | sample InSIn2gowninarea_FD_83865 | JGI IMG/M metagenome (GOLD analysis project Ga0115851, IMG submission 83865)
TAGCTACAATGAAAAACATCTCACCCTCTATCCTTCCAAATTTTCATGGATTAAGAAGTGAGGATCCTGAAACATTTCTCTTTGAGTTTGAAGTTATGTGTAGATCTTATGATTATTTTCTTGACACTCAAAAGTTGAAATTGTTTCTAGCAACTCTTACGGATGCATCATTAAAATGGTTCATGGGCTTAGGAGTACATTTTATAAGAACATGGGAATAAATGAAAACTACTTCGTAGATAAATATAAGGATTATTGTATGCCCCATAATCTCAAGGATGAAGTATTTAAAATGATGCAAAAAGAAGATGAAAATCTTGAAGATTTCATTGAAAGATTTTCTTATAATGTTAAAAGTGATAAAATGCATGAACTAGATGAAGAAAATTTGAAAGCTCTCTTATTAAAATCCATCAGAGATGAGTGCACTGATCTTGTCAATTTGATGGATAAGGGAGATATTTCTTAGTTATCATTTTCAGAAATTTGTGAGTTATGCATACACATTTCAAGAGGTAAGGCAGGAACTAGAAAGATCCAAGAGATTCTCTCATGTCTAGGATTAATAAATCTGCAGTTGGGACAGTAAGTAGGGATGAATTAGGCAATTTGCTTGACAACTTTAAAACAAACATTTTGGGAAGTCTTAGTGAAAAAATAGATACCCTTAAAGTGAAAAACAAGAAAAAGTTGAAAATGATGCATTATCAATCTTTTGTTCCAAATGGAGAAAAAAAACATGTTCTGAGAGAATGCCCTCTTTACTTAAAAAGTGTAGAAGCCTGTGTTATATGCGTAGAAAATCATGATACAAAAGAATGTCCTTCAATACCTGGTCTTAAAGTTTTTTATCAAGAGGAAATAATATGAAATCAAGTACATACTCTGTTTTATTTCTAAGAGACCATGGAAAAATTGACAACCAAATATGGCATAGGGCTTTAACACTCAAGAATTTGTACAACCATCACAAAAAAACTGGACTGTACCCATGCCTTGGAAATCTTGGCCTCAACATTCGGCACAAGGATATAAAAATCCTTATGGAAAATATCCTCAATATCCTCAATATCAACAACCTTACCTCTATTTTCCACCACAATATTTTCCTCAACATGTTCAACCAACTCAACCTTAGAATCCAAATCCACAACTTTCATTACCATTCCCTCAAAGACAAAATCTATTGCCTACTCAACCACTTCAAAATCCAAATAATAATAAAAATTCACAACCTGTTTATAATATGGAAGGACAAAATTTCCAAACCTACATGATAACTCCATTATATCTAAACAATGTCCAACTTAGATTTGGTAGAGTATTAGAAATTAAGTCCCCATCAGTTGTTATTCAAGAATTTGAAAAAGAGAATCTCTATGAAAAGGAGAAATCTCTTAATCAAGAAGAAAAATTTCAAAAACAAACCACCCATGTACATTATGATGATATTCCAATAAACTCAACTCCCATCATAGAACAAGATTTAGTATCTATTCAGACACCACCTTTTCCTGAAAGTTTGAAAAATGATAAAGGGGTAGAAAAATAGATTTTATTGCCTGGTTATGATATGATAGATGAACTGAAGAATGTTTGCATAAAAATTAATTTGTTACAATCTTTCAAAGAAATACCAATATTCGCAAAGACAATCAGGGAGTTGAGTATTAAAAGGATAAGAAGAAAGAGAAAAGAAATCAAAATAATTCAATTAGTTGGAAAATTTGTAGATATCATGATGGGAAAAACAAAAATTTAGAAATATATTGGTCTAGGAAGTCCCATTTTGAAAACACATATAAATGGTATCGAAATTCCAAACACATTGATTTATTTAGGAGTATCTATAAACATCATGAGTAAACAGACTATGAATCAATTGACACTTCCTAATCTTCAATATACACCTCCATTGTTACAATTAGTAGACAGATCTATTATTAAACTGAATGGTGTATTAGAAGACATATTTGTATCCTTAGATTCTTGGGAGTATCCTGTTGATTTTATGATTTTAACACCCAAGAATAATTTAGGAGGACATCCACTGATTCTAGGAAGATCATGGTTAGTTATAGCTAATGCTTTTATAAGTTGTATATCTGGTGATATGTTTATTTCTGATGGAATTTGAACAAAGAAATTCACATTATATCCTCCTGCAAAAACAACAATAGAAGTAGAAAGCAAAGAATGGATAGATGATGATATTGATATATGGCCAATCTTTATTACTTCACAAATAGATGAAGAAGATAAAATTTTGAATTTAATGGAAAATAATGAGTCTTCCTCATATTGTAAATCTAATCTAAGTTTTCAAGAACAATGTAATATTGAATATTTATCATCCTGTCAATTATCTTTACATTCTATGGAAATTTTTGGCAATTCTCCAATAGAATTCTTCCTAGACAAACCTTGAATATCAATAATAATCTAGAAGAATTTCAAAAGGAAGATTTAATAAAAATGTTACAAGAACATTCCTCTTCTTATGCATGGGAATACACTGACATGAAAGGAATTGATCCCAACACTTTTATACATCATATTTAATTGAAGAAAATTTCAAACCAATTCAACAACCTCAGAGGAGAATGGATCCAAATTTAAGGGAAATTGTTAAAGAGGAACTACAAAATTGTTGAATGTGAATTTCATTTGTCCACTATCAGATATCTAGCGGGTTTCACCATTGGTAATTGTTCCTAAAAAGAATGGAAAAACAAGGGCATGTTTTGACTATAGGGAATTGAATAAAGCTACATTAAAAGATCATTTTCCACTTTCTTTCATAGATCAATTTTTAGACACATTGGAAGGAAATAATTTTTTCTCATTTCTAGATGGTTTTAGTGGATATAATCAAATCCAAGTAGCTCTAGATGATCAAGATAAAACCACTTTTACCTATCCATGGGGATCCTATGCCTACCGAGTACTTCCTTTTGGGTTATGTAATGCACCTGCAACATTCACAAGGGAAGTTTTAGGAATTTTCTCTAATCTAATTCATGATTGTGTGGAAGTTTATATGGATAATTTTACTGTCTATGGAAATTATTTTGAAGAAGCTCTTAAAATTTTGGAAGAATTTCTCATTAGATGTAAAGAAGCAAATCTCTTACTAAGCGGTGAAAAATGTTTTATGATGTTTACCAAGGGAATTTTTTTAGGACACCATATTTTAGGGAATGGAATTAGAGTGGATACATCTAAAGTAGAAGTTATTTCTAAATTATCAATTCCAACTTGTTAGAGAGATGTTAGAGGTTTTCTTGGTTTTAATAGTTACTATAGAAAATTCATAGAAAGCTTTACAAAAATTTATTCTCCACTTTTCAAATTTCTCATAAAAGATTGTGAATTCATTTGGAATTTTGATTGCCAAAAAGCTTTTGAAACATTAAAAGAAAATATTTCTGAAGCATCCATTCTAAGAGGACCAAATTGGAAACTACCTTTTCACATTTCAACTGATTCTTCATATACAAATTTAGGCGTTGTACTAGGACAAAAGGATTTAACTCCTTATGCCATTTACTATACCAGTAAAAATTTGACTCATGCAGAGTTAAATTATACTATAATAGAAAAGGAGATTTCAGTTGTTGTCTGCACCATTAATAAATTCAAACATTACATCACTGGTTATGAAACCTTTGTACATACATATCATTCTAAAATTAGGTACTTAATGAATAAACCAATCACTAATGGCAGAATTACAAGATGGTTATTATTATTGCAAGAATTCAATATTACTATTTTGGATCAACCTAGAAAACAAAATACAGTTGCCGACCTTCTATCTAGGATTCAAAATGACAATAATGATGTACTTGTAGAAGATAATTTTCATGATGAATATATTTCTGCAGTATCTATTGAAACTCCTTGGTTTGCAGATATTTCTAATTATTTGGCTACCAGGAAGTTACCATTATATTTTTCTCCTCGAGATAAAAGAAAGGTAATTAAAATTAGTGTATCTTACTCATGGATAAATGGAGAATTATATAAAATAGGGCTAGATCTGGTCATTCGAAGATGTGTCAGAGAAGATGAAATACCAGAGATATTAAAATCTTGCCATGATGAACCATATGGAGGACACTTCATTGATAAAAGAACTACTTACAATGTCTTTCTCTTAGGATATTATTGGCCTTCCCTTTTTAAGGATGCCAAAGAATATGTTAAGAGATGTGATAGTTGTCAAAGAATGGGGAAACATGTTCCTTCAGATGAAATGCCTCTACAACCTCAGGTACTCATTAAACATTTTGAGAAATGGGCTTTGGATTTTGTTGGTCCAATTAATCCACCATCAAGACTAAAAGGGTACATTCCTGTTTGCACTGATTATGTTACAAAATGGGTAGAAGCTAAAGCGCTTTCTTTTGCTACTGAAAATGTTGTAGCTTCATTTCATTTTGAGGATATTTTTACTTGTTTTGGTGTCCCAAGGGAAAATGTGATAGATCAAGGTACTCAATTTACATCCAAGTTGGTATAGACGATAATGGAGGAATACAAAATCAAACATTGAAATTCCACTCCATATCATCCACAAGAAAATGGATAGGTGGAATCCACCAATAAAGTAATTGAAGCAATTCTTACCAAGAGTGTGCATCTGCATAGAAGAGACTGGCAGAAAAGATTCCAAAAGCTTTATGGGCATACCATATCACATGGAAAAACATTATAGGACATACTCCCTACGAACCTGTTTATGGGAAGAAAGTCTTATTTCCTATTAAGTTCCAGGTAAAGACCTTCAAGACATCAATTAAATTAGGTCTTGATCTATCTGAAGTATAGAAACAAAGAATAGAGCAACTGAATGAACTAGAAGAGATGAGACATGATGTTATTCAAAGAACCAACATAGTTTAACAACAAAGATCCAGGTGGCATGATATGTACATAAAAGAAAGGAAATTTCAGCCAGGAGATTGGGCATTACTTTTCAACTCAAAGTTTAAATATTTTCAAGAAAAATTTCGAACTCATTGGCTTGGGCCTTATGAGATTGAAACTATCTTTGATAATGGTGTAGTCAGGATCAGAACCATTGATGAAGAAAGAGTGACCTTCCTTGTAAATGGTCATCGATTGAGAGTTTATCACAAGCCATTGAAAAAGGAAGAATTTGTTAAATATTTGCAAGACAATATTTATTTAAAGTTGGTCAGGAAGGATTTTCCTTCTTCTCCAACTTGACTCACAAATCTTTTTGTTTTCTAAAAAAATAAATAATAAAATATTAAAATTGTATAAACATGAAAACCAACACTTTTGGCATGTTTATACAGAGAATTTAGGATGAAAACCAAGTCTTTTTGGCACCCTAGATTTTATTCAACCCTATTCTAATCCCATTTTCTTTGAAACCATCTTTTTATTTTTCAAAATAAGTAGCTACAGAATTTTTGAGAATCTACAGCTTTAAAAAAATTCTGTAGCTGATATTGACAAGGATCATCAACTGGGATAATTGAAGATTTTGGCAGAAAAGAATGATCAAGCTTGTAATTGAAGGCATTCAAGGATAATATACAAAGCTAAATAAAAGAATTAGAATTATAAACCCAAAGGTATGTAAATATTAGACTAAATAATAAAGGTAAGAGAAACCGTTAGATTATGAAATAAGATAGATGTTGCTACTGCCATTCAAACTAATCATTACTATTCCAACTTCGAACTGAGTTATAAATACTATGTCCTATCAATAAAGTTTTTTGTAAGCCATTCATCATTCATGATTACACAAATACTCCAATCCATAAACCCTATTTCATTGATAATTCTGATCTCATTCATATTCCATTTTCTCAAAGGCATTTTCACTCGTTTCCATTAAACGATTTCACTCTCATCCATACTCAGACCTCCGAAACCATTTTCACTCCATAAATCTATAAAAAGAAGCAATTGCAAGTAAAAAATTCACCAACATGGTGGTTATTGTGAGGATAGAACCGAATGGGAAGAAATTCATGGAAGGATATCCACAAGTTAAACAGATTCTGCAACAGGCACAATGGTTGGAATTTATAAAAATATTAGACGACTATGACAAAGAGGTGACCAAGTATTTTCTCAAGCATTTGATGGAGTGGACACAGAAATTGGGGATATTAATATCGTGGTGACATAATCTTTCATGGCAGAAGTAACTAGATTACCTAGGATTGGTGAGAGATAGTTCAAAAACAGAGGAATTGAAGGAAATGAATGGAGGAAATTTGTTAAAAATTGAGGTATGGATGCTTCAATTTTTAAGAAAGGCATCCCAAGTACAACACTTAAAAGAAAATGGAGAAATTTACTGTTGATTATCAAAACATTCATTACTTGTGAAGGTAGGATCGGATGTATGTTTTTCTATCATATACGTTTGATGATGCAATTTCTTGAGGGTAATGAAATTAATCTGCCTTATTTCTTACTCAAAAGTCTAAAGAAAATGACTGGTAATACTCAAAATAAAATACAACTATTGAGAATACTATGTATCATCATGGTCTCATAACAATGTTAATTGAAGCCCACCTTGAAAGTAAAGTAGATGAATGGGAAAGTTTTCTAGTCAAGAATCATTTTAAAGAGACATAACAAGAAGAACACAACACCAAAATAAAAAGAAGTAGAAGAAAGCTATTTGTAAACCCTAAATATGACCCACCTCTACAACCAAAGCAACCCTCAGAAGATGAAACTCCTCTTGCCGATGTATTAGAAAATCTTAAGAAGAAGAATATTAGAAGAAGAAAAACCAATGATAAGGAAGAAAGTATGTCTAGAAAGAAATCAGAGGAAATAGAACAAGAAAAGATTGAACGAAAAAAAGTTCAAAAGAAAAATCCTCTTACTAAAGCCTCATCTACTATCGCAAGAAGTGCAAGACTCAGAAAAGGAATCATCTCGAAAATATATAGAGTTTTTTAATATAGAGATAGATGAAGAACTGAAGATTCAATTGCTTATAGTTCCATCACCAATTTTATCACCAATTTTATCACCAGTTTCATCATCAATTTCTAATACAGTAATAAGAACACCTGAAATTGACCCAATCCAACAAGAGATATATGATTATATAGAGCCTTTGGAGAAGAATGCTAAAAAAAGGGCCAGCGCAACCTCAAATCAAGAAAAAAGAATTTAGTCTGATAGCTCACAAGAACTTCCAATTGGAAATACTCTCAAACAAGAAATTTTTGAATTGGAGACACTAAACAAACACTTAAAACAGGAACATGAAACATTGAAAGTGCATAATGAAATACAGAGGACTAAAAATGACAACATTCTCTTACATCTTGCTCTGTTGTATGATAAGAATAGAAAGCTAAAAGGAAAGAACAAATCCATTAAGAGAAAAGTAATAAGTCTAAAGTATAAGATTCTAATGAAGAAACCAAGGATGGAAGTCACTAAGAAAAAGAAAAAGGAAAAGAAGACAAATCTGGATGTTTTAGATCAAGTTTCTAAAGGGGTTTAGTAACAGGCAAGGTTCATTAGTTTTGAAATTTTCACATGAGGACATGCAATGAATTTTGTGTGGGGGAATGTTGAGCTTCACAATTGCTTCTTTTTGACACCCTTTTTCACTCTCTCTATTTCTTTTTGACCTCCATAATCACCCAGTGGGCATCAAAATGCAGGATTATGACATGGTGGGTATATAATTGTCTTGTATCTCATAAATTGATAATGTTATTTATTATTTAGTCTAATGTTTTCTTTAGCTACTGAATTTCATTGATTTTATGGCTAACACATGATTCTGCAGCCAAGTCTGTGGTTTGAAAGGTTCCAAGATGTCAACTGGGAAATGAAATATATGGATAGGTGGAAATTGATGAACTCAACAATTTCCTCCTATTCGCATGAACTGATCGATAGAAGAAGGTCTCGATGATGCAGTTAAAGATAAATTCAACCCCTGTAATCGATAACAAGTGAGCAAGAACGAGATATATGCCTTATGATTTTCTTTGATAATAGAAAATCATGAGCGAATTATGCTACATTATCTTTTCATGTTAAAATTAGTATTATGTTGGCAATTATTAGGCATAGATCTCTGAACAGTTAATGCTATGAGCTTTATAAATAAACCTCTCGGTAGAAATGAAAATGTTGTTAAGAAGTATGTGACAGTGAATATTTAAACTCTATTTTTAATATCCAATGTATGAAAGAACCTTTTTGTTTCCATGCGTGGTTGATTGTTTGATCGATATCGTGATTACCGACTTCTCGTGGAGGGACCCCTTGAGAAATAAGGATTCTTGTTTGTTTTTCAGTAGATAGAATTTCGATATAATTTCATAATCTTTCTGCCTGTTTGATTGAGTAGTTGCATTTTTAATTTCTTTCATATTCAAATTAGGATTGTTTTACTAATCATTTCTTTTGTTTATAGATTCTAGATGCACATGAATTAAGCTTAACAACAATGATAGTAGTGATATGATTTTATACTTCAACATAACGTTATTTTCCTTATAAAACAAAGGATTTATTTGCAGAATTAGATGTTACATTTCAAGCGTGTGTGATTTATAATTCAAGCAAGTGTGGATGTTGTTGGGCCTCCATTTTGTCTTATGTTTACTCGAAATATCTCATGTCGTTGTTTGGCTAAATGATTATTTTCGAGATTATTCGTTACTTCCCTTATTTTATTAGGATTAAAACATTATTAATAAAGGTTTTGTTGTTGCAGGTTTAAAATTGATTTGATCATACTTTTATACAAGCTATGGACCTGCATTTACTTGCCTATACCATGCAATGGATTCCGGCACCATTTTATGGCTTCCTGCACTCTGAAGGATTCATGGACTACACTCATGTTCCTGCACTAGAGGATGTGTACAGTTATGTTATACTACTCCAATATGATTTGCCAGAATTAGAACAAGTTAAAATCATGTTTTCTTCCAAATATAGAAGGGAATTGGCTGGTGTAGCATCAGGTACCATTCTCCATGGATGACATCTCAAAGTCAATGCAAGAGACAAATTTGTTGACTTGCGACTATTTCTGGGCTAAGAGCTCCTCGATCCATTGTAATTATCATATGGTGGAGGTATTACACGTTCTAGAATTGGAAAGGTTACTTATAGAGGAGTTCCGAACAATACATGACTTTCCACAAAAAGATAAAGTGCCCAAAGATGTTCATGCAAATAAGAAAGCGAGCAATGGTTTATCATCTATGGATGATGTGAAGACTTGTATATCCATCTGCTAAGAAAACCTTGTTGATATTTGAGCCATCAATTACATATCTTATCATATATAAAGATTTTTGTTGTGTTATTCAGTGTTCCATTCTCATTTTCAAGGGTATGGCTAAATTCGCTGATACACATTGAGATGTTCTTTACATTACAACCCTATATTTAGTTTTATCACGTGGCCTTGATTTTTTTCCCAAGGATCCTGCAGGGATATTTCTTGTTAAGAGAAACTGCATTAACCTCAATGTAATTGAAGAATTACCATCACTACATCCAAAGAGGTAAAAATGTGTTACCATCATCTTATTAACATTGGTTGTTCTACCTCTTGAAAGGTTGATAATTGGGGTAAAATATCTACTTGTGAAGCTATACATCTAGTAGGATAGTGGCTGTTGGATTTTCTTTTTGATATGAGTAATGGATAGTTAAGGTGGCTGCAAAGTTTGTTATCTAAGTCTTGCAATTTGTTGCTAGCAGATGTGACAATTAATATTGGCAGGAATCAATTCATAGCTACAAGCCCTGTTTTTGGTTGCAATCAGGGTACTTTTTCAGCATATGTGCATTCTGTTATCTCATCCCCAATAGAATTATCCTCAAGATGATATTGATATTCCAAAGTCTCTGATAAAATTTGTTCCTCCGAGTGATACACCTGTGAGTAGTGCATCATCACATAAAGAAGAAGAGATTAGTCAAATCACACTTTCCAACATTATCACCATTCTAGGAAAAGAGGAACAATTCACCTATGTCAACATTTAGTTGCAAAACTAATTTTGTTCCTAGAAAATTGTTGAGATCGATGATCTTCCCTTTTATATTTCAATTAGCTGATTTAAAAGATCGAATTGTAATTTGATGCCTATATATAAGCTTAGAAATTGCCTGGAGAGGAAATTAGTCAGTCAATTAATCTGTCGATAGCATAAGCACACACAAGCATAGAAGGAATGCGTAGAAGGGAGGAGAAGTGGGTACCAATGTGGGATCACACAGATTATAGATTATGGATCACTTCTCTTGCTTGTTGGAGTTAAGTGTTTGTCTGCGTAATGTAAAGATTGTTTTCCAGATTTAATTGAAGCAATTTTTAGTCATGCTCTATCTATCTATTTATTGCATCTAATGATTTTAATTCCAGTGTGAACTAGGTTATGAATAGAGGGTACGAAATGGCTAAGTTGCTGCCAGACTAGCTCGACACCACTCTGCATCTCTTAAATTAAACATCATTTAAATTATTATTTACTGTGTGAATTTTATTTAATTATTTATAGTCTCTTTCCTTCTTCAAATTGGTGTTATTTGATTTGTTGCAATGTTTTTCTTTCAACTGCAAAATTAATTTGATTTGCTGCACTAAGAATTGTGCTTACACTTGTAATATTTCTTCATATCGTATGAGGTAAGAGACTCATATTAAATCCATTTATTTCATAAGTTTATTTACATAGTAAATTTACTTATTATGTTGTCGATGCTTTGAGTTTAATTTTACACAGAGGTAGATGTAGTAGAATTAATGTAGGAAGAATGGTTTTGAATTGCTCTTGAATTTATTCCAGCATTTACAGTCTTTTTGATATTGTGTCGGCACTGCTTGGTTTCCAATTCTGATTTCCCTTCTATTTGCTCATATTTAAAATTTCCTTTTGCATTGTTAAATAGTATAGGATTTCCTTTTATTTCCTGCATGATTTTAAATGTTTGGATTGGTGTTTCTTGAATTCTTTTTTAGTGCAAGATTTTATTTATTGTCGAGATTAATGTGCAAGATAGACTAGATTTTGTTTTGCAAGTTACCAGGTGTTCCCTTTGGCATTTCCAGTGCTACGTCTCGAAGTTCATGTACTATTCGGATTGATAATTACACGTTGGTACATTTATAGACCCTATAATATACCCAACATTTTGGTGATGTTGCAAGGGAGGCACTTAGGGGATTGACCTTGGTGACCTGTTGCATATATTTTTTCCTTCGCCTAGTTTTTCTTGCAATTTTATGTTCTTTGAATTTATTTCTTTCCTGCATATCTTTGTTTCTTTAAGGTTTCCTATTTTCTCTGATGTTGTAAGAACTCCCCTATATATATATATATATATATATATATATATATATATATATTTTTTATATTTTATCAAATATATATGTTTTCTTTTTATAAAAATAAAAATAGTATTTTTAGAGATCATATTATGGGGTGTTTTTATGCTGCTATAGAGACATACAATTCATCCAATGAATAATTAATAAGTGCAAAAATTAATATTTTTATTAAACATAAAAATGATATTATTAAATCTTTGATTTCAAAATTGGATGATTTGCAGGAAGAGCGGAAGAAGGATGACAAACCATAGCTTATCTTTTGTGCCAACTGCAGAAATATACACTTCCTTCGAAAGTGTCCACTTAGTAGCCTGAAAGTTTGAAAAATTTGTGAAGAGGATCATCTAACATAACATTTACTAGCACTACCAGGATTACTAAAGGCACTCGTGAAATCAAGTAAGGAATCGAATAAACTACTAGGTATAACTCAAGACCCATTGCCATTTGATACTTGGAAAAGTGCTTATTTTCCTGAGTAGGTTCCTCAACATGTTTACAATCCTATAGTTTCATGGAAAACTTTTAATCCTCTTGCAATTGAACACCCTACTTCATGGTTGCAATGGTCTTTCCTTGGCCCTCATCCTCGATCTAGATATGTCCATGGCCTCAAGAATCATTTGGATCTTTCTCTCTAGGGAAATATCCCATGCAAATTCAATTACTCGAGCATCAACAACAACCATAGTTTCTTTCCAATGCATCATCAAGTCATCCTCCTCCATGGTCCCAGTTGCATGTGAAACCTTACCCTAATCCTATTCCATACCCTAACCCTAATCCATACCCTAGTCCTAACCCAAACCCTAATCCATACCCTAGACCTAACCCTAGTCCTCATCCAAAATCTAGACCTAACCGTAGTCCAAAGCCTAATCCCAATCCAAATCCAAATCTTAGTCCAAACCATAACCAAAACCTTAGCCCAAACCATATCATAAACCCCAATCCAAACCATTAGGTTGCATAATAGTTTTAAACACCTACTCTTCCCGATATCGAACAAAATGTCACATATTTCATGTTGGGAAAGGGAATGAACTTGGAAAATTCCCCCATTACCATAGAACATTTACCCAAGGAAGATATAATTCAACGACCACCAGAGGAGAAATATTTCATTGGAACTTCTTCTCAAAATGTTGTTGAAGCTCAAAACCCTAGAATCTCTCTCAACCATTCTTGTGAATTTTAAAATCAAATATTTGAGCCTGAACTTGAGGGATTTATCTTTTGTCTTTCACCAGATTCTTTGTGCCTCCAGGAGAGTGACTATCAAACTGTGGAAGACTTGCATCAATTGGAGAAACATAAATATGTGGATTCCATTGGATGTTGGCTTCGAGCAGTCATCAAGACACCTTATTTCCTCATCATTCGGAAGCTCTTCATACCATATCAATTGAAGTAACTAGTTTCTCATGCTTTGGTATGTCTTGAAGTCTATTCTTTAAAACTAAGTGTGAGTATAATCAACATTTTTTTATGCACATGGCTTCATTGGAAGTATGCCTACACTTAAAAGTGATATTTCTTTCTTTAAAAACAGGGTAGGGTCATATGAGAATAATGAATAAAGATGTATAACAACACTCTCGAACTTGTGATTCCCTAAAAGCACAACTTTGGAAATTTCTATTATTATGCACTCTCATGGTAAGACTTGTCAGAAGAACTTCACGCTTAATGCCTAATATTTTATAAAGTGACTTTGATTATTGATCAATATATCAGTGAAGGGTAATGTTATAAGTTACATGTAATACCTTTTCCTGTTCTAACAAACTATCATCCAGAAAATATTTTCAAGTCCCTCCTTGAAGGAATCAAGAAAACCTCATATGGTGGACCACACCTATAAAACTCTAATAAGATTTCATAAAGAATCCTGACATGATAAACTCAAGGAATCTTTTTGGCCATTATCTAAGATGATTCTTTTAAATAGGTTCTTAGGGTAGCGTGACCAACCAGTAAACAATAGTAATTAAAAAAATTTCACACCATCTTGCACTCTTAACAAGTAGATTTGCTTTCCCACCTATTAAGTCACCTATCTAAGGTTAATTATAATAAGAGTTTTGTTCTAGAAACATAAACAAATTAATTGAGGTATATGAGGTCTCATTGCGAACTGACCTACTATGATCATGGGTCTTAAGGAGAATTACATTACTACTACTGGTCACCAAGCTAGGGTAATGGCTTTTAGTTGAAAAGTTGGAAGACAAGAGGTCTCATCATGAGCAAACTTATTCATTGTTCTTAGTTCTTGTGAATGGCACTGTTGTTAGCTAGTTACCAAGCCAGGAAAGTGGCCTTCAATTAATTTCTAAAAAGAGAAAAAGTAAATGTTCTTAAATGAATTTGAATCTATATCTAATAGGTGGGACAAAATCATTTCATGAGGTTAAAAGGTATCCCTGTCGAGGCTATAGACCCCTGCTGGCAGTAGTGCCATGCTTGTGGTATTAAAATTAATTTTACATTATGATTTACTTGGTTGATTTTGCCTTTCCCTGAACTCATTATCAATCTCTTTGAGGATGGCTTTAAAATCCTTCTGTTGTTATGCCTTGGAGTTCTATCCTTTTGGAATGATTCTTATGGATGTAGGACCCCTAGTGCAGGTAATTCACTGTGCCTTGGCAAGAGGAGCTTCAACTATACGTGGATAATGGTAAAATGGTCACTATGGGAAGGTATTACTATGTCTACTTTTAACACCATGGATTTTAAATCATGTCACTCATATTTACAATGAGGATATTAAATTCAAACTTTTGATTTGAGATGCCCTCGAGATATTCTTTTTGGAAATTTTAAAAGCTGCCTATTTTTATTAAAGTAATAACACCATTCTTGCAATTTAGTCTTTTTGTGGTAGCTTTTGTTTTAGATTTTCTTGAAAAAAATCTAAGCAAATAAAGAGTTGAGTAGACACTTTTTTTTTAGTAAAAGTCTTATTCAATGTAGGAAGTGTGATCACAAAGAATTGCAGGAAAATCATTATGAATGCCTATATATGTTTTTAATTTTGTTTTTTGCAAGGGAGTGATGGTACCAGATTTCCTTGCATGAGGACATGCAAGATGGTCAGCATGGGGGGGTGTTGGGCCTCTATTTTGTCTCATTTTTACTCGAAATCTCTCATGTTGTTGTTTGGGTAAATGATTATTTTTGAGAGTATTAGTTACTTCCCTTGTTTTATCAGAATTAAAACATTATTAATAAATGTTTGTTTGTTGCAAGTTTAAAAAATATTTGATCATGCTTTTATACAGGCTATGGACCTACGTTTACCTGCATGTAACATGCAATGGATTCCTGCACCATTTTATGGCTGCATGTACTCTGAAGGATTCCTAAACTACACTCACGTTCCTGGACTAGAGGATGTGTACAGTTATGTTATACTGGTCCAACATGATGTTGGCATTATGGCACAAGTGTGGCGCTATGGTACAGGTGTTGTCCTTGATGGCAACTCACTTTTGTGACAGATCTCAGGTCAGGATCTCAGGATGAAGGAAATCTTGTATACGCAGGTTCACCTTGCCAAAGACACGTATACACGCAGTTTAGACGTTCAAAAGTAGCGTATGCGTATACACGCACTTTCACGCAAGAGAAAGCACGTATATGTTGGAAATCTTACGCTTGGTCCGTGGCAATTAGTCCTTGGTAATTGAACCTATGGTTTTGGACCATGGTATCTCGTCAAACGTATTGATCCAAAGTATTGAGCCTATGGTATTGTGTTACTATGGTTTTGGACCGTGGTATTAAGAAAGGCCTAAGACTATAAAAGGAGGAAGGAGATCATTTGGCAAGGCATCTTTTGAATTCAATTGAATATCTGATATTGTGCTAGATCTAGAATACTGGTGGTTGGGTTATGGTGCAGAGCTAGATCTGAATGAAGGAGGAACCTGAGCACAAGAAGGATGAGGTCTATTGATGGATCAAAATCTCAAGGCTTGAACATTGGTATTTCTGTATGATTTTGATCTGTTATATGTGGCGCACTCTTGATCTATAAATCTGGGTTAACTAATGACTGAATGTTTAAAATTATAAATTATCCTTTATAGATCTGTACGCAGGTTCAGTGAAGTGCAGGTGCGTATACACGCTGTTTTTGTGAGACAAAGAAGCGTATACGCATGTTGGTCATGGTACAGAGGCGTATACACGCAGATTGCTGAATAGTGAAGTAGCGTACATATCTTGATTTATGTTCCAGCTACTTCTGTTTTATTGCTGCAGTGTTCTAGGTTCAGAATAGATGTTTGATTATAGTTACTGTGTTCTGGGTACAGTGGTCAGTGAAGTGTTTATTTGATTCAGTTTTGATTGGTGAAAAGGAGTTTGGTTGATGCAGAAATTCTTGATGTTTGATTGATGATATCTGTGGATCTAGTCTGAAAATTAATGAAACGAGGTCCCTGAAAGTAAAGAGAAGGTTGCAGCCTTCTGTAGGTAGGAGCCTGCGTACTAGTATCTCAAGCTAGTACAAGATCTAAGGGGGTTGGAGCTCCCTTCCAGGAAAGCTGGAGAACGAGAGAGAGTTGTAGCTCTCTGCAGGTTGCAGCCTGCGTACTGGTAAAGACTGCACCAGTACAGAACATTGTAAAGAGAAGTTTCTAATTAAAAAGAATATAGAGACGATTTGCAGCAGGGGGTTTTCACCCACATTGGGTTTCCTCCTTATATCTTGTGTTCTTGTGTGTGACTGTCTTCTGATGTGTTTCACTATTCTGGTACTGTTTAATTGCTTATGATTCACAGATTAATAACTAACATCTGAAAGATAAATCAAATTATAAGTCTGCTTTATATACGCGGTTTTCCTTATCTGTAGTTGCGTATATACGCGGTTTTTATTAACTGAAGTAGTGTGTATTATCTGGAGTTCAAAAAAGGATATATTTGACTTAATAATACTGATTCACCCCCCCTCTCAGTATTATTTCCAACAATTGGTATCAGAGCAGGTCCTTCTGAAGAAGCTTGATCGCTTGAAGGAAGATCCTTCATCATGAGCAACTACGAGAGGGAAGCATCAATCAGGCCACCAGTTTTTGATGGGACAAATTTCGTATATTGGAAGGTAAGAGTTACTACCTATCTTCAATCTTTGGGTACAGAAGTCTGGGATATCATAGATATAGGGTATACTTTTCCAGCAACAACTCCTACAGATCCGGCTAAGAAGAAGAAATATGAAACAAATGCAAAGGTGGTCAATACTCTATTGGGATGTCTATCGCAATCAGAATTTGTCAAAGTTATGCAGTATAAAACCGCAAAATAAATATGGGACAAGATTGTTTTGAGCTATGAAGGAGAAGATCAGGTAAAAAGAGAAAAACTTCAAACCCTCAGGATTCAGTATGAAAATCTCAAAATGTACAATGATGAAAGTGTGGCTAATTATTTTCTTCGTGTAGATGAAATTGTTAATTGTATGAAAAATTTGGGTGAAGAAATAAAAGAGGCTGTTGTGGTTGAAAAAGTTCTAAGATCTTTGTCCCCTAAGTTTAAATCCAAAGTTTCTGCAATAGAAGAAAAGGAGAATCTACAAAACCTTAAAATGTCACAGCTGCATGGAATTCTAACTGCTTATGAAATGAGAAAAGGAGGTCCATCAGACAGGAGAGAAGCTGCCTTCAAAGCTTCAGGCAAAGGAGAGTACCTTGAATCAGGTCACGTGTCAGAAGAAGAAGAAGAATCAAATTTTGTTAGAAATCTTCAACGGTGTACTGGAAGATTCAGACGTAAGTTACCTTTCAAATGTTTTGCTTGTGGAAGAGTAGGTCACTATGCTGCCAAATGTCCTCATAAGGATAAGATTGACAAAGGGAAGGAACCTATTAGATGGAACAAGAAACAGAATGCAAATAAGAAGAGCTATTACACCCATGAAGACAGTGATGGACTATCAAATAGTGATGAAGATGAACGAGGTAATCCCTATAAACTTTTAATGGCTTTTGAAGATGATAATTACATGGATGCTATTGATATGGATAGCTATTATGAGGAGATGTCTAGACTCAAGACATGCTTAGAAGAAAAGAATGTG
>Ga0115851_100328_pt2 | contig 17457 bp, 14 predicted proteins | sample InSIn2gowninarea_FD_83865 | JGI IMG/M metagenome (GOLD analysis project Ga0115851, IMG submission 83865)
TTTTGTTGGTTACTGTTGTGTTTTGTTGGGGGGGGGGGGGTGTGGGGGGATTTTCGAGCCATTATGTGAGGAACCATGCTTTGTGAACACTCCCAACATGCTCCCTAGACACTTCCTAGATGCTCCCTAATGGTAAAAGTGATGTTCTCCATTATCTTTCATTTTCCTTTTACTTAAATTTTTAACATTACCATGAAATGACTCAGGATGTTTGAGAGTGGTTCCAACCTCATTGGACTTCATATGGAGAAAACACAATTTCATACCCCATTCTAAATTCAACAGATTCAATAGTTTTCGGGATTTCAAGATTAATGGGATTGTGGCATTTCATTAGATTATATCATCTATGAGGGTATGTGATTGGAATTTAATCAAGAACACCAAGCCCTATCTGTACCCCAATGTTGGTGGTGTTGATTGTTGACAGTTGAACTCCTTTGTCATGGCTTTAGCAAAAATGTACCCTTCACTCAAGTCAAAATCATTGATCAGGCATGTTAAGATTTTTATAGCATATTATAAGGCTTGTATTAGGCTGTTTGATAAAAAATGTGCAATGTTGACTAATATCCCTAGAGAATCGAAGTAGACACAAAGAGTAGACAAGAGGAGAGGACTCTAGATTATAGATGGTTGATACTCAAATAATTAATCATTAATGTACTACGGATGTCATTTCTGTCTTGATTTGTGTACAATATGCGTGCTTTGATATATGCTGCAACTAATTTGGCACTATGGAAGTTTTTTTTACTATAAAATACGCTTCCAAGATGCTTTGATTCTGACGCTTCACTTCCAAAAAAACATCCACACGTCATCCCCGCTTCATGCAACCTTAGTCATGTTTGTAGCTTGTTATTGTCTTTTCATATATTATTCTTTTTTTTTAGGATTTTATATTGGGTCCCCTATGTTGAGGACCTCAAGGTTTCCCATGACGTTTCCTAAAATTTTGAGGGGTGTCTCCACACATACCCTGATTATGTTTCCTTGCTCCCACATCCCCCCATCTCGAAAACTTGGTGGAGCATTGTGTAAAAGTGAAGGTAAAAACTCAATCATGTAGTACAAAACACCTCTATAAAGGAAAGCAAAGAGATAAAGTGAGGTGACAACTAAAAGAGAAAGTCTTCCTACTCTAATCCACATTTGCACTTAAGGAGGAGAATGAATCATCAACCACTATTAGACAACCAATAATATGTTTCAAAGTGCATTCTAGAGAGATATTTGAACTAAAGGGATCCTATTGGGGAGACATAGGCAGTCAAGGGCCCCGCATAGAAGCAGTGATAATAGCCAAGTTCGTCCAATGCCTAGAATGGCAGGAAATGTACTAATGTGCTCATGTCCATGAGAAATGTGTTGGAAATATTTACGCAAAAGAAACCCCATATAATGAGTAATTGAACTAGTGCAATGATTCCATAGCAAAAAAACTCAAATGAAAACACATCATCTAATTGATATTTCTGTAGTCTATGTGAGTCTGTAATATCTTCATGGCACTTCATGTTCCCCTTGATCGGGATGGGTTGAAAGAAGGATGAAACCAATCTAGTATATCTAGAGGGACGTGTAGAATTTGCTACCAAAAAGTCACCACATCTTTAAGGAAAAATGCTAATCAAATTAGCGGAAGAAACTAGAGAGGTGACAAAGAGAATAGGTATTCAAAGCAATGTTGCACGAAGCGGGGATGTTTTTTGGAAGCGGGGATGCGGAAGTGTCATTTCCCAAAAATCTAGGAAGCAAAGCATCTCGGAAGCGTCTACTATATATATAATTTTTTTCATATTTTTTGGCATTTATATTAAAAAAACATCCAAAATACCAAATTAGTTGTAGAAGATATGGAAGCATGCATATTTTTACATAAATCAAGATAGATATAGCATCCATTGTACATTAATGATTAATTCTTCGAGCATCAACCATCTAGAATCTAGATTCTTCTCCTCTTGTCTAGCCTTTGCCTCTACCTCGATTATCTAGGTATATTAGTCAACATTGCCCAATTTTGAACAAACTACCTAATCCAAGACTTAAAATATGGTAGAAAAAGATTAAGATACTTGATCAATGATTTGACTTGATTGAAGGGTAATTTTTTGCTAAGGCCGTGACAAAGGAGTTCAACAATGAGCACCACCAATGCTAGGGTACATATAGGGCTTGGTGCTCTTGATTAAATGCTAATCACATACCTTCATACATGATATAATCTAATGAAATGCCACAATCCCATTGATCGTGAATTCCTGAAAACTGTTAAGTCTGTTGAATTTTGAATAGGATATGAAATTCTATTTTCTCCATATGAAGTCCAATGAGGCTGGAACCACTCTTAAACATCCTGAGTCATTTCATTGTAATGTTAAAAATTTAAGTAAAAGTGACATTCTCCTTTATTTTTCATTTTCATCCTTTTACTTTAAGAATTTAACATTACCATGAGGGAGCATCTAGGTAGCATCAAAGAGCACCTTGGGAGTGTCCGTGAAGCCCCAACCCAACTTAAGTCAAAGAAAAATAATAAAAAAATATTTAGAACCTTATGAAACCCTGTGGAACCACCTATCTCCCTTCGGATCTGCTTGGGATCCGTGCCTGATCCATCGTGGATCCGTCATCGGATCTGTGGTTCGGAAATCCGGAACCGCGGATCGGGCTGGCACAGTTGTGAATTTCCAAGAACCGTCTTCGTCGGCTTGATCCACGATTCCGAAATTCCGAATCACGGATCCGACAGCGAATCCCCCACGGATCCGTATGGGTCGCAGATCCTAGTTTGGATCCTTGGGGGGGGGGAGGTTCATGCAACACCAATTCAAAGTCTATAGTTCAAAGGTGACAAATGGATAAGTTCAATAAGGGCACTCAAATTAAGGACAAGGCTCAATCCAACAAAGACAATAACAAGTGAGCACTTTAAGAGGCCTATCAAGGGCACTTATGACCTAGGATTTAATGAATAAACAAGGATAATGGCTTACCAAGGTGCATAAGACCAAGAAAAGGTTCGTGAAAGATTGATATGATAAAAAATGGGAGTAACAAGCCTTTAAAAAGCCCTTGTTGAAGTCTAGTGTTAGGTTAGGATTTCCCTAGGGAAAAATTACCTAGGGTTTGTAACATCAGCCTTAAGGAAGTGACATTAATCGTGGAAAAGACTATATTTTGATGGAATGAGATTATGTCCACTTGTATGACCTCACACAAGCCAACACACTGCTCCTAGTTGAATTCAGCCTTATGTCCTAGCTTAATGGCTTGCCTTGAAGGGTTGAAAATGTAGAAGAGGGAGAAAAACAAGTTTAGAAAGACTTCAATAAGGTGTGATCACCTATGTGGAAAGTCAATACTTGTTCCTTAGGTGATGGAGTCTAAGGGAAACCTACTTATGGAGATATCAAACCCTACAAGGGAGTAAGGGCAAGAAAAGCCCTAGTTTTTCAAAACCCTAGCTACCAATTTATGAGGGGATAAAATCATGAAAAGAGCTTTACTTGTAGATCCTCAAGGGATGTCACACATTCTCTAGTTAAAGCATGCAATACTTTGCCAAGATTCCAAGGAAACATATTCCGTATAACAAGAACATAGAAACCCTAGCAACAATTACTCCATGCAATAACCATCAAAAGGATAATCAACAATAAGAATACTCTCAAGATATGCATGAACAAGCCCTTTATTATCCCAAAGTTGTGCAAGAGTTGGTCCCAAGAGCAAAGTTATCCATAAAGATAACATCTTTACAAGAATACGAGCTACGATAGTTAGGTCGAAATCCTCCAGGGAAGCCGAAATAGTCCACAAGTGATGATGAAAATGAGATATGAAGTGACCTTTATTTATATGAGGTCTACTTCACTTAATTCTAGCCTAAGAATCCCTTAAACAATTTTGGTGATGAATAAACATAAAATAATCCTTGGGTTACAAGCTAACCCACTAGCTCAATGTAAAATTATGCCACAAAATACCCACACATGTGAGCCGTCAGCCTTTAAATGATGATGTCATTCCATTTTTGGGCTCTAGATGTTATATGTAATGCTAAAAATGTGGCCATGTGTCATGATCATCCATCATTTGAGTAAAATCCCTCAAATCCACCTCAAAGCAGCTCTAGTGGTCCCAAATCTAGGTGGGGTATCACCAAGATCATCTCCATGGGTCTCCAGTTGTCAACGCAAGGCCTCCTCTCTCTAGCATTATGTCTCCATCAGGTGCAGCTAGCCCTCCCTAGTCATATCATGGAATACCATCCTCATTTGGGCTCTGAATCATGTCCTACCCATCAGGTAGTGTCAAGGCCAATTTTGGGGCATGTTTGGTCTAGTGGTACAATCATTAAGAATCCTTTGTGTTGGGTCAAAGAAAGTCAAGTTCTTGGGTCATGATGGTGCTCTGGGACATGCATCATTTCTTCAAGTCATCACAATACCCAACAATCTGATATAAGTGGGAAACAGTGCATTTGCTAAATCATCAACCTCTCTGGAAGCCTCGGGTACCTTTGGAGTCGGTTCCCTCAAGGCCTGGGTTGTTGTGGACCACCTAACAAGACCAACACGAACTGAAGTCAAAAAAACCATTTATTAGACACTAATATCATATGAGCATCTAAGTGGACCAAACTTGTATGCTAAGGGCATATTAATACTTTGAACTTAGATCACCTTTTGATATCTAACTAGATCAAATCCCATAAAGGTGTTCCTTGAATCCATACCTTGATAGAGGTGGCTAATGGTCAACCCTATTTGGTGCTTCTAGACCCTAAGGAGAGGTGGCATTTCCAAGGTCAACCCCTTAATCAATAGTTGCTAAAGGAATGTCAATGGAGGGTAAAAGGCTTCATGGCCAAGTGCCATGGTCAGGTGACTAGCAGATGGGGAGTCCACATCCTGAGTGTATAGATGTAATGGGGGGAGTAATCATGGAGGCATGGGTTACCCTTCTCAACCTACTTTTTCCACCTCTCTAGTGTGTCTTCTACTTTTTCTCGATACTGTTTTGTATTACATGTGCCTAGATCAAGGGTTAGAGCTTTCTCTTTATGATGTAGCATTTAATTTTACCCCTTAAGATGAGGTAGTTCATCGCTCATTAGGGTTGGGACATGCAAGGGTTCCTTTTGATGAAATGGAGCATCAAGTTCTTAGTGTGAAAATTTGGAAAAACCTGAATCCTACTACAGCTGCTGATTAAGTTTCTTCTATTTGTTAAATGAACTGAACAAATTATTTACTGCATCCTACATTAATCAAAACTAATACATTGCAACCTTCACAAATAAAACACTGCAATAAAAAATAAAAAATAAAAATGTTGGAAGAATAGATACGCACACACAAATACATAGTTATTTTTGGACCAATGTCCCCAGAAAAAACCGAACTTGGAAAAACTGGTGCAGAAACTAAGGGTTTTATTATTATGTAGTAGTAAATCTGAGTACAAAACTATGGATGCTCAAATCTAGAAATCCATACAGAGAAATGGCTGACAATAAGTCTAGTGAAAAAAATCTCGCTCCCACTGGCGATCCGACATTGACCTTGGCTCAAGATGATATACTCTTTATTGTCTTTGCGTAATCCCTGTGTCGCCTACACAGTGTTGTGTCCCACAACTCGAAACTACATCTCTCTTGCTATATAATCAGTTGTTGTCTGGAAGATGGACTCTCCTAGCCTTCGGGCTCTCGCTTCATCTTCTGGCACTGAATCACTGCTTCTCCCCAGCAAAATACGGATTTCCCTCTGTGTGGCTCTGTGTTGCCTCTCTTTGGCACTCACTGCCTCTCTACAATGCACTCACTGGAACAGGGAAATCTTCCTTCGACCTTACTATCCCTACCCCTCTCTCATTGCTTGGATCTCACCAACTCTCTCTCCGGCAACTCAGCGCTGCTACTCTGGAGTTCGATCTACCAGTAAATTCGAACTATTGGTGCCTCAAGTGTGTTCTCCAACCCCCATCTAATTTCTTCTTATAATCTCTTGTTGAGGCATCAACGACCAAGATTAAAACATAAATAATGGCTAATATTAACTAGAACTTGATGCATGCCTTCTTATTCTCACCATGACTTAATTAATACCCTTTAATCAATCAAATTTCCTAAGTTTAGACTTAGGAACCATTAAAAAACAATTAATTATTTTAATTAAGTTGTCTCTAGGTGGAATTTCCATAAACGATTTATGGGTTTTGGAGAATACATGCATTCTAGCCTCTCCACCAAATTTCGTGGCTAGAACACATCTGATGCTACAAAAAATAACACTTAGGAACTGGGTGATGGCCAATGAGGAAGGTAGAACTCATGCTTGTTTTTTTTCCCACATGCTATTTTATGATTCGACCATCTTTTGCGTTTTGATTTTCTTCTTTTTCTTTCATTGTGGCCATGGTATACCATTTCATTATTTAAGATACATCAACTTCCACGAAAATGTTTCTCGGCTCTACTCAAGGATGTGGATATAGAACATGCCAAATCTAAATGAACCAATGATAAGTTAGACCCGAAGAATGGAGGTGTTATACAATAGGTTTGTGACGTGGCATGGAAAGTGACAAGCATGGTGTAGGGGAAAATGGACACTATTTCAATCCAGGTTTTCCATGTAGTGCCCCTCCTATAACCCTAAGGCGTCAAGAGAGGTCCCACTGGACTAGGGCTAAAGATCAAGCCCCCTGGTAAGGTGAAAGAACATTTTTACAGTTAAGATTGGTCAATCTTCTAAATCGCCCCTTTTCTCCATACTAAATGCCTAGAATAAACAAGTATAACACCTGATTGCAAAATGATCAAAGTACCTTTTGAATAACAATCGACCTTCTTCCTATAGGAGATGTTGGATGGTGAGAGGTATGTGGCTTATGCATCTGGTGAAGGCACATGGAATATCATCATCAAGAAGTGAATATCAAGGGTTGTTGGCTAGCTAGCTACACAATAGTTTTCAAATGTAGGAGAAAAATTTTCTCCCGTGGGATTACCTATTTTAGTGGGTAACAATCCCCAATCTCGCACATGAACAAAGACTACAATTCTTATACCCTCAACTAGTGGTAGAATATTCTAAGTCAAGATGAATCTCAAGACTTGTTAACAACAATTTCCCATGCAAGTTCAAGTGTTAAATCCAACGCTTTTGTGAGTGCATCTGTTGGTTCTAATGCTGGAAATGAGGGAAAAGTCATTTTTTAAAGATTGCCAAATTGATAGTGAGCTTGTTACCCCTTCTTCTAGCAAGGCTACACATAACACATATTTTCACTTACATTTGGTGAATAGGGCCGGATATGAACAAATCACAAATCTATCAAGTATAATTGTTGTTACAATAAATCTTTAGGGTGAAATATCTCATTGGCAGAACAAGGGCAGTTGTTTCTCCTCTAGCACCAATAATATTTCTTTATGATACTATGAGATATTAAGTACATATTTGTACAAATTCACCTTGAAGAAAAAGACACATGGTATTGCTGTCCTAATTGAATTTACCATGCCATAATGGAAGTTGAGATGGCTCATCATGAAGAAGAGTTTATATCTTATAAATAGAATGAGATTCAAAATAAGATGAAAAAAATTACACTAGATTCCTTGGAATAAAAGAGACTTTGGTGTGAACTATAAAGTAATTTGGATGATGCAACAGAAGAAAACACAAAGTTAAAATAGGTTACAGGAAAATTTTATCAAATCCCCAGAGGACTTTGGTCCCTGAAGGTGAATGTCTTTTGTAAAACCCTATGAATTTTTTAAGTTTCAAGAAAGCTAAGAATGTATCCATGGATGACCACTCACTGATGGTATTTGTGAATAAGATGAATTGCAAGCATCTAGGGACATGCTATAAATATTGCACAATAACCAAGAAAATGCATTTACTTCTAAAGATCTATAAAGATTCAATACTCTTGATATGAAGATGAAAACAATCAAAAGACACCATCTAGAATGAGCTCTCCCTTCTTTGCATTTTTCAAGTTCAAAAGAGAAACAAGGTTCTAAATTTAGCGTAAATCACAAGAAGCAACAACAATAGAGCTTGAAATTCAAGCAACAACTTATGAGAAAAATGGTTCCTTTTGTTTCCTTTTATTTGAATGGAGACAACCTAGGCACCATCCTTGAAAAAAGTGACAATATCATTGTTAATGAAAACACAAAGTCCCTTAAAAAAAAAAACACTAGTTATGAAGAATAGTCAAATGTTGAAGACAACATGAAGGTCCTTACCCACACATTACAGGAAAGGTTCAAGAACTATTGTTTCTTTTACAATAGGAGGAATTGGTCAAAGTGAGAGTATAAGTTAATCACACGAGTGTTGCCAAAGGTTGGTCTTTAAAATGGGTTTATTTATCCACCCTTTCAAATTACCAAAAAAATATCTACCTCCCATGCCCTACATACTTGCTAGCATTCATATAGTTACAATAATAATAGCTTGTCTAGAGAAAACAATCATGGTGGCAGATCTCACTATCGTAGCAGTTTTGAATGTGGTTCATGTGGAGGCTACGCTTATAGTGCTAGCTATAATTAAGGTTGTTGGAAATGTAACTAGTGTAGATCTCCATAATGTAATTCAAATGTACTATTGATGTATTTATTACATTCATTTATTATTATTCTATTTTAGTCAAAACATGTTCTTCACGCTTATGGAGTCATTTGAGTCAAAAATAATATTTTATGAATCAAAAGAAATATAATAGAGTCAAGTCGCATTTGGAATTTTTGTAAGAAAATAAAATTTTTATTTTTATTTTCGAGTCAAAGTGTCTTCCCAAGATCAAGTCGGTCCTCCTTGGACAAGTCGGCCCTAGGGGCAGTGTTATTGCTCAGATTGTACGGGCACCATGACAACGACTCAGGGCGAGAGTTGTCACTCTAATCCCCACCCAGTTCATTCTAGTTGTCTCCCAACAATAGGCTATGGGGGGTAGTCCCTATGGAAATGAGATGATGAAAGACAAGTTGAGAACCAACTTGTCCAGGAGACACAGTTGAGTGGCCTAGCTACTTGGTTAATTTAGCAATATTCAAGGATTTGATTAGATTTAGAAATGAGACCAGTGCCTTATGGAGTCAAAACTCTTGTTTAATACAAAATAAAACCAAGTAATCGGATGGATAACCATTGCTTAAATAACTTACAAATCCTATAAGCTAGGTGAAATGCAAGATCTTCGCTAATTTTAAGTTAAATGCCTATTCTAGGTGTAACCTTCCTCTTAACTATTTTTGAACCAGTCTCTAGAGTAGGTTGTGGGATGGAAGCCAACGAGAAGCAAGCAAAGGTTTGATTAACGATACCTCCTCCAATGTTCCAACCAACTTATGCCTCTGGTGCTGCAGAGACTGTGGCTATGACGACTACAAGGTCATTGTGTTAACCACTAAAGAGGATCTAAGTTCCTCAAGCTAAAATGAGAAAGGGTGGTCCTAAGTATCTATCAACCAAAATTATGCTTGGAGGTAAATTATTAAATACAAGACTAGCTTAGGATGATATGCAAGGATTATGAGTGTTTTTTAAGTTAAGATTTCTTAGGTTTTTTAAGTACTTAGTTACAGATTGATTATGCGTTATATCGATAAGTACTTGCCAATGAGTTATAATCTTAACCATAAGAAAATGTGCCAAGATACTCAATGCCAATGAGATAGAAACCCATAAGATACAAATTTTCAACGACTACGAGATGTGCCAAAATCCCGTGATTAGTATAATCTAGCCAATTTTAGCAAGATACAAATGATTATTACCACAAGATTATCAATGCTCTCATGTTTAGAAAGCCTTCCAAGATAATTCCAATAACAATTAGCTTCTTTGATGCCAATTATTCAAGATATGGCCAACACATCTTCAAATGTAGAACACTTAGGTTTTAGAGGCCAATTTGAATAATGGAAACAATTAGATCTAAGAAATGAAATATAAAATAAGTGATGCTCAAATGACTTAAACTACTTAAAGAGATCATGAGATTAAAGCTAAATATTGTTGTAAGGATTGAAAATAATGAAGCAAATCACAAAACAACAAGATGTTAGTGTCTATATAAAATACTTCATCAATTTGTCTTTAAACAAGTCCACAATGAGAAACTCTTAGCGAATACAAATTGAAGCCTTAGATCACTTATGTTTCTTGAGCAATAAATCTTCATGAACGACAGCAAGCCAATAATGAGAAATTATTATCTTAATCAAATAAAAAAAACAATAATTTGGACCTTTATGACAACAGTGATTTATGAATGCTAAATTCCCATGAAAATGCCAAAATTATTATTTTCTCCTAATGTGAAATGAAAAACATGAGGAGATGTTTATGTCACTGTTTGGTCTAACATGCGATGCAAATTAGAGTTTCATTTACTATCAATCCGGGTAAGTAAACTTCAAAGATCATCCAATATATATGGACTTAGAGACAAACTAAACTACGCTAGGTGAAGAAATATTACAGCTCCCTTACAAAAGACTATTCATTAATATTTCTAATCAACTATTTAAACTAATGAAATTAAAGCTCTTAAACATAATTTTAATTGATTGCATGAAATATTAAAGCTCTCTTACAAGAGACTATTCGTTTATATCTCAAGCATATAAATCAGAAACTTAAACTAATGAAATCAAACATTAAATAACAAATCAAATTCATAGAAGGAAACATTAATACTTTCTTACGAAAGGTCATTCATTGATATTTCAAACATATGAGCCTAATAATAGTTTTATAAATGGCTAAGTATACTTTGGAAAATAAATGCAAGCTACATCCTTAGCGAAGTTAGATAAACCATAAAAATATTTGAATTCCAAACAAGGTCAACTTATGTCCATAGTTTGTGAACTTGGGCCCCAAGGACTGGGGAACCTACAAACACTATAGATTTTCTTCAAAAAAGCTTGTTAGACATATGTGAATCAAATCAACTAAGATAGACCCAAAATCTACCAATATAATGTTCTTATCACCATTTAATGAATAAACAAAATTTTAAAATTTTAAGCACAATATAGGAAAGCTCGTTCCGTGAACATACTACAAATCAGTAGACAATAAACACCATGAACTGCACCCCAAAGTCTTTATTATGATTCAGAAAACGTTCCCAGTGGGACAGTAGCATTACACGAGTGTTTCTGTAGAATTCTCTTAGCAAAACATCAGATGGATTTAGACACAAATGACTCCTGATTTATAGATATTTTCTTTGTGGAAAAATAACGGCTAGTTGGTTTGATTCTCGTCAAAATAATCTCATCCATCGAAAAATATTTGATCATATTTTAATCTCCACCATAAAAAATATTTGTTTTTGAGGAATTTTCGAACTTATCATTTAAGTCATTTTTTATTAGTTCAAAATTAATTATTTTGAGTCAATTTCCTCAAAAAATTGACTTTGACTTAACACATTGCCTGAGGATCCAATTTTTCTTGAAATTTCCAATATTCCCTTGGTGGGGGACCTCCAAAATTAATTTCTTTGATACCCACGACTTTTTCCACTTGGAAAATTTAATTTCTCTAAAACTTTAATTTTGACTATAATTAATTAAATTTATGGCTTAGGATTTTAATTTATTTTTGTGAGAAATTTTAATTAATTGACAGTTGAAGGGATTAATATTTTTCTCACCCTCTAATATTTTAGCCATCTTGTCTAAGTATGATGCACCATGCACTAAACTAATTTTTACATAGGATAATTACATTTTCAACCCTCAAAGGGAGAACACCCATTCGGTATAGACTCTCAAATAATTTACCCAATTCTACGACACATTATGATATAGTAGACCAAGTGATTTGTAATAAAATAATTTAGTTAGTTAATTTAAATTATTCCCAAAACACTTTTACATAAGAATTGACTAAAACACTATGACTCACCTAAGACTTTGTCAAAGAATTTCACCCTAGCTTTCAGGTGAGGTTGGAGAGAAAAAATTTATCGACCATCCGTATTTAGAAACACAAATGAGTCAGTGAGACAAAAAAAACTCCTAGGATGATACTTTTGCCAAAATAATAGGTTTACCTAGGTTGTTACATACATACACGGTCTTACTAGCATCATTTATATTATAAATTTACAGAATGGGTTTACAATGATTCAATAAACTGATGATCGATGATCTGATCCTTTGAAATTTTTTTGGTATATCTCCTTCCCTGGAACTTTGAAAAAAAGTGTGCAACATATGGCTCCATATGGGGACACATTTCTTTCATGAAATAATGTGAGAATCCCAGAAGCCTGCATCCAAGAAAACAGAAGTCTATCAAATAGATGTTTATTCAAAATCGAAATCATCATGCATACATATAAAAACGAACTTGCTGGAATAGAAAATTATACTCTAACAAATTGAAATATAAAAGACATGACATAAATGTGTGAAATAAAACTAGCTAACGACATGAAATAAAAAGGAATGGGGCTAGAGATACTATACAAACGATGCCCTATGTCATCAGATGTCATCGATGTAGCACAATCTCGGAACATCTGCTTGTTGACTGGTAGATCAATAGGCTTCTTATCATATGTCCCTTGTTGAAACTTGACCCTCTTTGGTTGGTGTAATTGTTCATCATTGCGCTGCATATCTCTATCAAACTCAAACCTGCTTCTCTTTCTGTATGGAGGAGGGGATGGGCAGTAAAATGCAAAAAAGTGATAAACTGGTTGGACAAACTCTGATTCAAAATATGGTGGATGACCCTATGGCACAACTTCTTCACAATTTTCCAATCTCTTTGGAACTTCCACATAATATCTTCTTTCCACTTCTCTGTATAATTTGACCATGCCACCAGCTGCTGCAGGTATAATGGCATAAAATAAATCCATCTGAACAGACCCACTTAAAGCAGTTGCAAACTTTCTGTAGAAAAGCATTCCTCATACATCTGGTGCATCTTTACTGCTATGTCCATGGTGATAATCCTGTATGGGTAATCAACGAAGGAGACCTGTAGATCTTTAACCACACCAAGGACTTCAACCCTTTTAAAATCCATTGAGCAAATGTTATTGTAAGGCCTAGATATAATTAAGTTCAATTGTTCCATAACTTTCTTAGTCATAACATTTGTAGATGCACGAGAATCAAGCATGCAATTGTTAAGCAATCGGTCATTTATGTCCAAAGTTAAAAAGAAAAGGTTGATAATCTTCATTTGTCATGTAACAGTTTAAATCTTTTACCTTAATTTCCTCATCCTTAGAAGCATTATCAACATTACCCTATTAAACCATACCCAAAGCCTTAAAGAAAGATGTCCTCTGAGATGGAATTTTTAAAAGTTCAAGCACTGGGACATGCATCTTAATACTATTAACCCATGTGGCCCAATCCACTTTCAATCTTGACTTGTACCTTTCAGAAGCTACTTGTTTTTTTAAATTATGATCCTTACTTTTCCTCTAATAGGTGTATCCCTTACTTCTAACAATTTCTAAAATTTTCTCTTGAGATGGTTTTTTACCGTATGCTTGAATGACGGGGTCCTTTTATTCACTGAAATTATTTATGGGAAATGACGAAGAAATCATATTAGCACATCGACTTTCTTTAGGAGCATCTTGTCCTGCATTATTTACTTGTTGATTTGCTCCTTCCTCTAAAATTCTTCTAGCAAAGGCACTTGTACTTTCCTCATGGAAGCTTTCACAAGGTCTACAGAAAGAGATAGGCTCGTCAACCATATTAGCAGACTCAGGCAGTGTGGAAGGCCTTTGATCATTAGGAGGATTTTTTCTTGGCCAAGGATTGTTGCTACCTTTATTATTATTGTTATTCCTAGGAGGCATATTTTGCATTCAGCGTCTTTCCATTTGGACTAATTGATTTTGCATATCATTTATTTTTCTGGCATGTTCAATCTTCATTTCCCTAATTACTCGAGTCAATTCCTTAACTGATTCTGGTTCTTCTTCTTTAATTTCCTTTCCCTTAGATTTAGCTAGACCTCTATCAAAACCTGGGACCTCTAATATACCTGAAGCTTTCCTATCATTTTCCAATTCATCAGTTGTGTTCTAGGCAACGACTAAAGTGGTGGGTTTGGCATGTCTAATCTCATACTGAGCGTCACCATTAAAAGCTTCAAGATATTGATCCAAAACTGTTTTTTCGGGAGGCTTATAATGTTGAGTCATATCCCTTAGAAGACCATTAAACCTTTGTTTGAATTCTTCAACTATTTCATTTTCTCTTTTCTTTCTAGTATTCAATTATTTGACTAAGTACTTTCCTTCCCTCTTATCCCCATATTTATTTTTGAATGCATTAGTGAGGGCTCGTAAAGAGTCAAAGGCATTATCCGCTTTATCATGAAACCAATCAAGCACATTATCTGTCAATGACAAAACAAATAATTTCATCCTGACATCTTCATGCTTGTAGGCAATGGAATGAGCGAATCTTTGCATAAATGTGTTGAACTTTTTAATATGAACTTGAACATTGATGGCATTATTTCCTTGAAAGGTCAGGAGTTTGCTCATGGTAGATTCATTTGGAAGGTTGTGAGGACACCCTTGGACATTTGTGAAGTTGCAAGGCCTGTATTAATCACCCATGATGTCTTGATTGACGAGATTAATGAGAAGCAAGTGGAGATCAAGGAGAGTTTCTTGTTTGAGAAAATTTTATGCCCTCTAGAATATAATTTGTTTAACCAGGCTCTTAGAACATTTTCAGGATCAAGGTGGGGTTAACCAAACTACCAGGATTCCTTGTAGAGTAACTTCTTGTGAATAGTTGAACAAGTGGAGTCGCCACACAAACAGGAAACCAACCTAAATGTTCAGGTGCTAAAAGTTTGAATGAACAAGATGAAAGGATTAGTGAGAATAGAAAGAATAAGGTGATGAGAAGATAAAAATTATGGAAGATTAATGAGAGTGTCATTAACACCAAGGTCTAATAAAATGGTCCCCAACAACGACGCCAAAAATGTTGTTGCTCAGATTGTATAGGCACCACGACAACGACTCAAAGTGGGGGCTATCACTCTAATCCTCACCCACTCCGTTCTAGATGTCTCCCAACAACAACCTATGGGGGAGACTCCCTATTGAAGTGATATGATGAAAGACAAGTTGGGAACCAACTTGTTTGGGAGACACAGTTGAGTGGCCTAGCTACTCGGTTAAATTTAGCAAGATTCAAGGATTTGATTACATTTAGAAATGAGACCAGTGCCTTATGGAGTCAAAACTCCTACTTATTACCAATTAAAACCAAGTAACTAGATGGACAACCACTACTTAAATGACTTATTAACCTATATGTTATGAAACTCTTACAAGCTAGGTCAAATGCAAGATCTTGGTTGATTTTAAATTAAATGCTTATTTTAAGTGTAACCTTGCTCTTAACTATTTTGGAACCAGTCTCTAGAGTAGGTTGTGCGATGGAAGCAAACAGGAAGCAAGCATGGGCTTGGTTAACAATACCTCCCCTTGTGTTACAACCACTTGATGCCTTCGGCATTGCATAGACTATGGCTTTGACGACTGCAAGGTCAATGTGTTAATGAGTAAAGAGGGTCTAAGTCCTTCAAGCTAAATTGAGAAAAGGTGGTCTTAAGTATCTATCAACCAATCCTATGCTTGGAGGTAAATTATTAAATGCAAGACTAGCTTAGGATGATATGCAAGGATCATGAGTGTTTCTTAAGTTACGATTGCTTAGGTTGTTTAAGTACTTAGTTACGGTTTTATTATGTGTTATATCAATAAGTACTTGTTAATGAGTTATAATCTTAACCATAAGAAAATGTGCCAAGATACTAAATGCCAATGAGATAGAAACCCATAAGATACAAATTTTCAACAACTACGAGATGCGCCAAATCCCATAATTAGAATAATCTATCCAATTTTAACAAGATACAAATGATTATTACCACAAGATTATCAATTCTCTCACAATTGTAAAGCCTTCTAAGATAATGCCAATAACAGTTAGATTCTTTGATGCCAATTACTCAAGATATGGCCAACACATCTTCAAATTTAGAACACTTAGGTTTTAGAGGCCAATCTCAATGATGGAAACAATTAAATCTAAGGAATGAAACATAAAATAAGTGATGCTCAAATGACTTAAACTACTCAAAGAGATCATGAGATTAAAGCTTCATATTGTTGTAAGGATTGAAAATAATGAAGAAACTTGCAAAACAAGTTGTTAGTGTCTATATAAAATACTTCACCAATTTGTCTATAAACAAGTCCACAATGAGAAACTCTTAGCATGTACAAATTGAAGCTTTAGATCACTTATGTTTCTTGAGCAATAAATATTCATGAACAACAAGAAGCCAACAATGAGCAATTGTTATTTTAATCAAATCAAAAGAGAAATAATTTGGACCTTTATGACAACAATGATTTATCAATGCTAAGTTCCCATGAAAATGCCAAAATGATTATTTTCTCCTAATGTGAAATGCAAAACATGAGGAGATGTTTATGTCACTGCTTATGGAGTCTTTACAGACAATAGATAGTCATCAAGTCCAAACATGTAATTGATTATTGAATTGCTTATATAATTAGTTAGGTGATTTTAGAGCACTTAAGCAAATATTATACCATTGTGTTGAAGCATCGAAATTCGCTGCAACAACATGGGGGATGACCACCCGGTTCAGACATTAAAGCAACTCATTTCCATTTGGAATGGTGGTTCCGACTGGTTCAACTAGGTCAATTTACCTTCTCTCAATCTCCAATGGCTTTAAAATATGACTTTCATTCACCAATGGAGAAGAGACATCAGATCAACCCTCTTGTTCATTAGGGAAGAAAGTGATCCTTAAGCTGATTTGGGGTTCAACCAAGCCACAACTAAAGTTTGCCTCTCTGGAAAGAGGACTTAAAAAAATGTATAAATTAATCTAAATGAAAACTTATTCTATAATGTAAGCAAAAGGAACTAAATCCTAATCCTATCTCAATTAGGCAGATATAGATCTAACCCAACCGAGAGCAAGATATTTAAAATATTGGGATTTAAATATGTCTGGCTTATAATGAATATCAAGCTAACGAAGTAGTTCAATTAACTGACATTATGAATACCAAACACATCCTATTTAGGAACTTCTTAACTGAAATAATCAACCAACAACACTCAGGAAGAAGTTCGTAGAATGATTTCGGTCATTTAATCAGTAACTTGAATAATTAAACAATAATATGCGGAAAAAGTTCACAACATATCACTATTTATTAGACAAGTATTAAAAGACAGATTTTTGAGTAAATAGTTACTCAGAAATTAGAATTCAGCTCATAAGAGCAGAGATAAATAATAACATAAAACAAAGACAAATTAACCATACCAACAAAAGTGCACAAATATGAAAG
>Ga0115851_100520_pt1 | contig 17447 bp, 20 predicted proteins | sample InSIn2gowninarea_FD_83865 | JGI IMG/M metagenome (GOLD analysis project Ga0115851, IMG submission 83865)
GGCGGCTTTGAATATGTTTAACCCAAATATTTCTTTAACTATGCGGCAATTTCATTTTCAGCGCCCAAAGTGTAGATTAAGCGATCGAGAAGCGGTATATTAATAACTTGCAATGGTATTCTGCGCCCCGCACCCTGTCCAAAATCATCAAACCCCGATGGCGAAACTAAGATTAAAGCTTTAAATAAATCAGGCTGTTGAACGGCGAGGCGAATAGTTAAAGCCGCCGTTAAAGAAGATGCGACAACGATCGCCCCAGGCGTGCAAACTTGGGTAATAAATTCAGCAATAGTTGTCAGGTAATCGTCAACTCCATAATCTCGCACGGGATGAGCCGATTCTCCCCAACCAATTAAATCTGGCGCAATAACGCGGTAGTTGGCGGTAAATGCTGGGTAAACTTTAGACCATTCGTAAGCTGAAGCTCCACCGCCAAAACTATGCAGAAATATTAATGGAGGTAATTGTCCCTTTAAAGCGCTTGCAGGGCTGTAGTACACCATTTTCCCTAAAGAAGTATCTACAGCTTGTTGGACAAAGCCAGGGGGTTGAAATTGCAGCATAGTTAAAGAAATATTTGGGTTAAACATATTCAAAGCCGCCACTAAGGCAATTTCAGAAATCGCCATAGGTTCTACGCCAGTTGTCAGCTTGCTGAAACTTAATTTTGGCAGACTGGGCGGCTTGTTTATCTTCGGGGCGATCGCCTACAAACATAACTTTGTCTGCGTTGTGAATTTCCATCACTAGCAATAGCATTCCTGGGTTAGGCTTGCGAAAAGTTCCCGATAGCTCGTGTTTGCTATAGTCTTTTACTTCTGTAGGCGTAACGCAGTAGCATTTTTTTCCGGCAAAATCCGGGCAAAAGTAAACTTCTTCAATTTCTGGGAGTAAAATCATTGTTTGCTGCTGTTCTTTGACGCAGCTACTTAGGGATTTTTTACCCGCCGCTACTCCTGCTTGATTTGTTACAGCTACTATCTTCCAGCCTTCGTCAGCAAAATAGGCGATCGCGCCTTCCGCACCTTGAATCACTTTTTGATCTCCCGGATGTTGAATAAACTTGTTGTCAGAACGAGGCGATCGCACTGTTCCATCCATATCGACAATCAAGATTTTTCCGGGGTTAATCGTTTCTATATCTTCCTGTTCCATCGCTCGATCTTAAACTAGAAGGTAAGAATTAAACTTTTAAGGTAACAAGATTACAGTGGAAAGAAAAAATATTTCAACGGGAAGCAAGTGGGAGCCAATTATAGGCTATTCACGGGCAGTTCGGGTCGGTAACTCGGTTTATGTTTCTGGTACAACCGCCACCGATAGCAGTGGCGCAATTGTCGGTGTGAGCGATGCTTATCAGCAAACAATGCAAATTTTGCAAAACATTGAATCTGCATTAGTTTCTGCCGAAGCAAGCTTAACAGACGTTGTACGCACGCGCATTTACGTTACAAACATCAATGAATGGGAAAAAGTTGGTAAAGCCCATGGCGAATTTTTTAGCGAAATTCGACCAGCGACCACAATGGTAGAAGTAAAGAGCTTAATTTCTCCTGAGATGTTAGTAGAAATTGAAGCCGAGGCGCTAATTAATTCCTCTGATACAGTATGAATCAAAAAAATCGCGCGTGGGATGTCGGTAGATTTGTAAAAACTTTGGCTTACTTTGACATTATTCCGTTTATTGGCTGCCTGCAACGATTGATTTTAGGTAACGATAATAAAGATAGGTCTATTGGTAAAAGTAAGGTGGGAATTGTATTAGTAGCAGGGGCGACAGGTGGCGTAGGTAAGCGTGTAGTGCAAGGGTTGGTCGATCGCGGTTATACAGTGCGGTGCTTAGTTAGAAATTGCGATCGCGCAAAATCCATCTTGCCTCAAAATGTAGAATTAATCGAAGGTGACATTACAAAGCCCGAAACCTTGACCCCTCAGTTAATGGCGAATTTAAGTGCGGTAATTTGTTGTACGTCGGTAAAAGTGCAGCCAGTAGAAGGAGATACACCAGAGCGGGCTAAGTACAATCAAGGTATTAAATTCTATCAGCCGGAAATTGTTGGCGACACCCCAGAAAATGTGGAGTATCTGGGCGTAAAAAATCTCGTCCAAGCGGCGGCGAAATATCTTAACAAGCCTACGGAAAAAACTATCTTTGACTTTGCTAATCCCTCACCAGATTTAAAAGCTATTTGGGGCGCGGTGGATGACGTAGTAATGGGTGGCGTAAGCGAAAGCGAAATTAAGTTTATTGATAATATGGCAGTATTTACAGGCAATGTATCTACTCAAAACTCTGGTGGTTTTGCATCCGTAAGGACGAAAAATATCGAGCCTCCGTTTGATTTATCTAATTATGAAGGAATAAAACTGCGTGTTAAAGGCGATGGTCAACGGTACAAATTTCTAGCGCGTACCGAGTCAAAGTGGGATGGTGTAGCTTATTCCCATTCTTTCGACACTGTAAATAATAGTTGGATAGATGTGCAGATTCCTTTTAACCAATTAGTTCCCGTATTTAGGGCGAAAACCTTAGATACAAATGAATCGATCGATACTCAAAATATTTACTCTTTGCAATTAATGCTCAGTAAGTTTGAGTACGATGGTCAATTGAATCCCAACTTTACGCCTGGTCATTTTACTTTGCAAGTAGAATCGATTAAAGCTTATGGGGGTGCAACTTTGCCCCAATTTGTCTTAATTAGTTCGGCGGGTGTAACTCGTCCCAATCGCCCTGGTATAAACTTAGCAGAAGAACCACCCGCCGTCAGAATGAATGAGCAACTAGGAGGTATTCTGACTTGGAAATTGCGCGGAGAAGATAGTTTAAGAGAAAGTAAAATCCCTTATACAATTATCAGACCTTGCGCGTTGACTGAAGAAACTGGCACTCAAGAACTAATATTTGAGCAAGGAGACAATATTAGAGGAAAAGTTAGCCGAGACGCGATCGCTCTCCTTTGCATTGAAGCATTATCCCAACCCCAAGCAAGCAACGTTACTTTTGAAGTAAAAGCGGTCGAAAGCAGCACTCCATCTAATGATTGGCAACAATTATTTGCATCTTTACAACCAGACTAACGATGTATAAGAAAGTTTTACTACTTTGTCTGACAACAATTTTGGTAATAATTGGCTGGTACGGGTTAAATAGCACCGCAAGTTCGCAACCATCGCGGGTTACTAACTTAGACGCAGACCTTTCTCGGCTTGAATCGCGGATAAATCGAATAGAAGCACAACTAAGCCAACTAAGTAGAGGACAATCCCCAGTATCCCCCGCTCCATCGCCAATAAATTCGGGGCGCAAACCGCCCCAATTGAGCCGCGAAAAAATGTTTGACAATTTGGCAACTTTAGTTGTTGAAACTAAAGATCAAGTCAATAAATTGCAAGCTCGTGTCTCTAAGCTAGAAAAACTCCAAAATCCTCGTTAGTTATGACTACATTAAATACTTTTGAAGGCGGTTGTCACTGCGGCGCGGTAAGGTTTCGAGTAGTTGTAGATAAATATAAGGTAGATGAATGCAACTGCTCGATTTGCTTAAAAAAAGGCTTTTTGCATTTAATTGTCCCGTCAGTAAAATTTACTTTATTGCAAGGTGCGGAAGTATTAACTACTTATACGTTTAATACAGGTGTTGCCCAACATACATTTTGCCGAATTTGTGGTATTCATAGCTTTTATACACCGCGATCGCATCCCGATGGTTTCAGCGTCAATCTGCGCTGTCTGGATGGCGAAAATGTACTATCTCGCTTTGAAATAGTACCTTTTGATGGGTCAAACTGGGAGCAAAATATTCACAAACTAGATTCAATTTAAAGTTAGATGAAAGTACGGGTTTTCACCCATACCGGAGCTAACGCCTAAGAAATAGAACTTTATACTATAAATAGATACAATAATTTCACTTGAGGGAAGGGCATGGCTCCAAATCCCGCCATCATGGAGGCTGTAGAACAACTGGGTTATCGCGTCACTGTTGGCGATGTGGCGACTCAGGCAGGATTTAATGTAAGTTTAGCCGAGCAAGGACTCCTCGCTCTAGCAACCGATGTCGGCGGACACCTGCAAGTAGCCGAAACTGGGGAAATTGTTTATTTATTTCCCAAAAACTTACGGGCGGTTTTGCGAAACAAGTTTTTGCGCTTGCGGTTGCAAGAGTGGTGGAAAAAAGTTTGGCGAGTATTGTTTTACTTAATTCGGATATCTTTTGGAGTTTTATTACTGGCTTCTATTGCCTTAATTATTGTCACTATATTTGTGCTTTTAACTGCAACCAATCAAAGCAGCGATGATGATAATGGAAGTCACAGTTACGGCGGTGGTAGTTCGTTCTTCATGCCTTACTACTGGATTGGCCCTAATTGGTTTGGGGTATTCTCTCCAGACTACGACAGGCATTATCAGGAGCGACGTAGGGAAGAAAGTCAATTAAACTTTTTTGAAGCAATTTTCTCATTTCTATTCGGCGATGGCAACCCCAATGCAGACTTAGAAGAACGCCGCCAGAAAGAAATTGCTGCCGTAATTCGCTCTAATCGCGGTGCGGTGGTAGGAGAGCAGATAGCGCCCTATTTAGACGATATTGGCTCAGGGTACGCTCAAGAGTACGAAGACTATATGCTGCCTGTGCTAACTAGGTTTAACGGGCAACCAACCGTTAACCCCGAAGGAGATATTGTATATATATTTCCGCAACTGCAATCTTACGCTTCAAGGCAACAGCAGCTTTTAGCTGTACCACCTTACTTACAAGAACTACCAGAGCGTTTTAGCGCTGCAAGTAGGGGACAAATAGGGCTGAGTATCGGGCTTGGAGTGCTTAATTTGGGCGGTGCTTTGTTTTTAGGAAGCTTGTTAGCCAATGTAGCCGCCGGAGGACTTGTGGGCTTTGTTCAAGCTATTTATTGGCTGCTATTAGGGTATGGAGCGGCTTTTTTGGGCGTGCCTTTGGTGCGTTATTTTTGGCTGAAGTGGCGTAATAATAATATCGCCCTCCGCAATGCTCAACGTCAAGAGCGCTCTTTGATACTAGCCAACTCTAACGTCAAACACAAAATTGCTTACGCCCGTCAATTTGCTGCCCAAAACGTAATTACTAACGAGGATTTAGCCTATACTACCGAAACTGATTTATTAGACCAAGAAGCCGAAAATTCAGATTCTATTGACGCGGAATGGCAGCGCCGATTAGGAGAATCTGGACATTAATCAAAGGTAATGGGTAACTTTTACCCATTACAATCTCAACTATTTAGCCTTAATTGTAGTAAGTCTAGTCCCACTATAATAATGTCCCAAAATTTGCTTGTAATTAATGCCTCGCGCCGCTAACTTATACGCGCCCCATTGACTTAGCCCTAAACCATGACCCCAACCGCGTCCATCAAAACGCAAACCTGTGGGTTCTTGAGTAATCGTAAACCGGGTACTTTTTAACCCTAAAGCGTTGCGTACCGCTTCTCCCTTCAATTCTCGCGTACCGTTTGTTCCCACAATTTTCATTGACTTAGTGCTGCCGTAAGCAGTAACAGTTGGGCTTATAGAAACTACATTCCCAACTCCAGAAAGCCGCTTATTTAACTCCTCCGGTGAAAAACTTTTTACCCACTGACATTGAGTTACATCTTGATCGAAATCTTGTACGCCACGTAAATAAGGCAAAGCTTCAGACCATACATCTTCTACATTTCCTGTGTGTCCGCCCGAACACGCATGAAAAACTGACAAAATTAACTGATTATTGTAAGTTAATACCTGTCTCGCTGTAGCCTTAACAGCCGCTTGGGTGCTGCTAAATTCCTTGGCAACTCCTTTGTATACTTGGGATGCCTGGGTGCTGCTGACATCGTAAGAGGCATTACGTTCTTTTTGCCGCGTATAAACGGCATAGGTACGCGCCGCCACTGCTTGAGCTTTGAGGGCTTCTAAAGGCCAACTAGCACTCATTTCGCTGCCGAGGACGCTATAAAGATATTGTTCGAGATCGACATAATTAATTGCTGTTAAGCCTTTTTCTGAGGGAATTACTAAAACTTCGCCCCGATACCAATAGTCGCCTATATACACATAACCCCCCGCCAAAGGTTCAATCCACACCGCCCCAGCGCGCATTGTATCTACGGCAACTCCCCCTTGGCTAGGAACTGCATAAAAGGCATTCATTGCCGCAATATCGCCTAGTTTTCGCCCCGATACATCCTTAACTAAAGCATTGGTTGAACTGCCAACTTTTAGTCGCTCTACACCTTTTTCGACGGCGACTCTTAATTGTACGGCCGCTTGCGCTGGGACAGCTAAAGCTATCCACAGCAACATAGTCACAAACCAAGGGCGTTTTGTTAGTTGAGCTAATAATAGGCGTAAATTCATGCAGGCTTTGCTCCAAATTAGGGTGTTAGTAGTAAATTCCAAATAAACTAATATAAGCTAATAAATTAGATATTTTTGGTTAAATCATCAAATAATAAACTTTTGTTCTGCTTCTCAATATACTTCCCGTGTCACCATAGAAAAAGCGATCGCAAATAAGGTTGACTAACATAAAGTGCAGATTACATTTTTAGGAACAAGTTCCGGCGTACCCACTCGTTCGCGTAATGTTTCCAGTGTGGCTTTACGTTTACCCCAAAGGGGCGAGTTGTGGTTGTTTGACTGTGGCGAAGGAACCCAGCATCAAGTGATGCGTAGTGATTTAAAAATTAGTCAACTAACGCGCATTTTTATTACTCATCTTCATGGCGATCATATTTTTGGTTTAATGGGGCTTTTGGCTACCTGCGGTTTGGCGGGTAATACTAGCCACGTTGATATTTATGGGCCACCTAACCTTAATGAATATCTCACGGCTTGTCGGCGTCATTCTGGAACTCATTTTTCCTATCCCGTTCAAGTTCATACAGTGCAACCGGGAATAGTTTACGAAGATGATGAATTTACGGTAATTTGCGACCTGCTTACCCATCGCGTCACTACGTTTGGCTATCGCGTGGTGGAAAAAGACCGCCCTGGACGATTTGATATTGATAAAGCAAAAGCCTTAGAAATCCCCCCAGGGAGAGTTTACGGACAACTCAAGCGCGGAGAAACCGTTACTTTACTTGATGGACGCATCATTAACGGTAAAGATTTGTGCGGCGAAACCGAGATCGGACGAAAGATTGCCTACTGTACGGATACAGTTTTCTGTGACAATGCTGTGTCTTTGGCAACCGATGCGGACTTACTCATTCACGAAGCAACTTTTGCTCATAAAGATGCGGAGCTTGCTTTTCAGCGCCTGCATTCTACATCAACTATGGCAGCACAAACAGCTTTGACAGCAGGAGTAAAGCAGTTAATTATGACTCACTTTAGTCCGCGTTACGCTCCTGGTAATCCGATCGAGTTTAAGGATTTACTAGAAGAAGCTCGTGCTATTTTTCCTAATACTAAAATGGCTTACGACTTTTTTAGCTACGAAGTACCAAGAAGGCGAGAACTTGAGCTATCAGTACAATCTTAACTTCGCCAATTGCGATTTTCTACGCGATCGCGAATATCTGTTAATTTAGCTTGATTATTAACGGGCGATCGCGGTGCGGGTAATTCGGGGTTGGGCCAATTACTTAAATCGTTGCAAGGACAAAGTAACGGCGCAATTCCCACGTTTAATAGGGGTACAGGCATCGTACACCGAGCGCAGGGCATAACTTGCCAAGTGTCGGTTAATAGTTCGCTAATGGTTTCGGGAGTGCCTTCTAAATAACTATCCCCAGCATTACTAGAGGTTATTTGCTGCCAACAGTTTTCAAATTCCTGACTATAGCTTGCACCCTGCATTATTGGTTGCGGTAGTAAAGTTTTACCACTACTGCCAATTACTACTTTCTTACCTAGTTGAAACCAGTAAGCAAGATATTGTTTAACTGCTTGTTCTGATGCCATTGCTTAAAATCTTGCTGGACGCGCACTTATTAGCTTCAATTACATATTAACGCTTCAAGCGATTTGCAGCCAAAGCCCCAATAGAGTTTGGTGTTTCTATAGGTGAAAGAGGGAGGGGAACAGGGAAAAGCCTAGGCGGGCTTTAGTAACGCTGAAGTAAAGCAAGTTCTATAATTGCAAGAATATAGCTTATTTAATGTATGTCTGAAGAACTCCAACAGATTATCCCCGCCCCAAATTCGCCGACTTTTCAAGAGACTTTTGCGGCGATCGCTACTACTAGCCAGTTTTACCGCGAAGTAAAATCCCGCGATGCTATGAATGTTTATTGCGCCTGGTATAACACCACAGCCCAGAAACATCGTCAAGAATTAAAGCAAATGCGCGGAGAATTAAATATACTGCGTTGGTTCCGCTTGAGATGGCGTTAGGATACTACTTCTAACTCGTCTTCGCGTAGATGCGCCTTAAATTTTTTTGTAAATTGGACGTAGATAGGTAAATTAGCACTTACAGGTCTACCTTGCCATTCGGTGACCACAGCGATAACTTCTCCTTCGGAACCTTTGAGATCGAAAGCTTGACTGCGATGCTCTGGGTGGTGGTAAACAATGATTGATTCAGTAATCCGAACTTTATCGCCGACTTTCATAAACCTGTAACCTAGTAGTTCTCCAGAAACCTGCAATAGCAGCCAGTTTTCCGTAATAATTGCGATTTGACAATCTTTCTATTTTTGCATAAGTTTGTCCTCAGTCTACTTTTGTAAGCAAATCTGGCGATTAAAAAGTTCTTGGCTAGAATAGACTCAGATTTTGCCTGCTTGCTAACGTGCGATCGCACTTACTTACCCCTAGCAAGTAGATTTATTAAATAGGCGCGAGTATTTTTTCAAACCAATGCCCAAATGTTTGTAAGTTATACATTGGTGTGGCTAGTAGCTGGAGCAGTTTTGTGTTTCTTAGAACTGCTACTTCCGACAGCTTTTGTTGCTTTTATGATGGGAATTAGCGCCTTAATAGTGGCGTTATTGTCGCTAGTGATTCCTAGTTTAGGTTGGCAAATTATTCTGTGGTTGGGGCTTTCTACAAGTTTTATATTTTTATCGCGGCGGTTTATGCCTAAAGCCAAGCAAAGCCGCTCGATTCAAGATGCGGTTATAGCCGAAACTTTAACAGCAATTGCTCCAGGAAAAGAAGGCAGAGTAATATACGAAGGCAATTCCTGGCGGGCGCGGTGTGAAGATAAGTTTAATGCGATCGCCCCCTACGAAAAAGTGTATGTAGTTAGACGTGAAGGAACGCTGTTAATTGTCATTCCCGAAAATGTATTAGATTCCTAAAATAGGGACACTCATCATGGAACAGATTTTTTTATTAATATTTTTAGCTTTGGGTGGTTCGGCGGTAGCGGGTACTGTTAAAGTCATCAACCAAAGTAACGAGGCTTTGGTCGAACGCTTGGGTAGTTATAACAAAAAGCTTTCCCCAGGGCTAAATTTTGTTGCGCCTTTTATCGACAAAATTGTTTACCGAGAAACTATTAGAGAAAAAGTTTTAGATATTCCCCCGCAGCAATGTATTACCCGCGATAACGTCTCAATTACCGTCGATGCGGTGGTTTATTGGCGCATTGTCGATATGGAAAGATCCTATTACAAAGTAGAAAATCTCAAGTCCGCAATGGTGAACTTGGTACTAACCCAAATTCGCGCCGAAATGGGACAACTAGAATTAGACCAAACTTTTACCGCCCGCAGCCAAATCAGCGAGCTTTTGCTCCAAGAATTAGATATATCAACAGAACCTTGGGGTGTAAAAGTAACAAGGGTAGAATTGCGCGATTTGATTCCATCTAAAGCCGTGCAAGAATCGATGGAATTGCAAATGTCAGCAGAAAGACGCAAACGTTCCTCGATTTTGACTTCCGAAGGCGATCGCGAATCGGCGGTTAATAGTGCTAGAGGTAAAGCTGAAGCGCAATTATTAGACGCGGAAGCTAGGCAGAAATCGACAATTTTGCAAGCGGAAGCCCAACAAAAAACTATTATTCTTCAAGCGCAAGCAGAACGCCAGCAGCAAGTATTAAAAGCCCAAGCTACCGCCGAAGCCTTGCAAATCATCTCTCAAACCTTAAAAACCGATCCTAGCGCTCGCGAAGCCTTGCAATTTTTACTCGCCCAGCATTATCTAGAAATGGGAATGAAAATCGGCAGCAGCGACAGTAGCAAAGTGATGTTTATCGATCCGCGCAGTATTCCCGCAGCTTTAGAAGGAATGCGAAGTATTGTTTCTGAGGGAGTTAAGTCCGAAAATCTCCAGGCTTAACCCATTAAAATCACTGTATCAATAACGTGAATTACACCGTTATCCGCTTCAATATCGGCGGCGAGTACCGTAGCGTTTTTGACTTCAAAGCTATCAGAACAATCTATAGGAATGGGCGACCCTTCTACCGAGGTGACAGAACCAAGCTTTGCTAAATCTGCTTGCATCAATTTACCGGGTACGACATGAAAAGTCAAAATCCTGGATAGTTGGGGAATATTTTGGACTAAAGTATGTATTGTTCCCGGTGGGAGTTTAGCAAAAGCATCGTCATTGGGAGCAAAAACGGTAAATGGGCCGGGACTTTTGAGAGTTTCAACTAAGTTAGCTAGTTGTACCGCCGTTACTAGGGTTGTAAACGAGCCAGCACCAACAGCAATATCGACAATATCGGGCATTTAGTTCACCAAGCATAGTTTAAAAAAGAGCCATTGCGGAGATTCCCTTAAAAAGAGAAATTTAGGGAAATCTCTTTCTAATTCATCGATAATCTTGGCTTTGAATGTCTCTTAACCGAGCTTCCGGGCGCTTAAACCTGTCGATTTGACTTTCAAAAAAAGCTCGATTTGCTTGCAAATGTTTAGGATTGGGGTCATCTAAAGGGTAAAGCAACGCCGCTCTCAATGCTTGAATTACCGCCGAAGTAACGCAATACATCGAGCGTTGGAAACTAACCCCTAATTGAATCAGCGTATCTTGTTCGCCGCGACAGTAGTTTTTGTAATATTCCACCAAATAAGGGGGCAAAAAGTGGAGCATATCTTGCATTAATAACGTGGGTGGAATCCCCGCCGTCCCTACGGGGAAAACATCGGCGTACAAAATGCCGTAATGAAAATCTTTTTGTTCTTCCGGTACTTGTTTAGCTTGAGCGTTGTAAGACTTTGTACCCCGAAAAGGTGCAGTACGATAAAAAACCGCCTCCACGTAAGGTAACGCCGCTTCGTACAGCCAAGTAAAGCCGCAGGACTTGGGGATAATTTCGTACATTTCGCCGCGAATGTAAACATGATGGTAGATTGGACGACCTGCAACTGCGAAGATACCATTAACAAGGAAATTCATCGCATCGGGGACGCTTTTAATCTCCCCCGCATCATATAAATCGCTCATTTCAAAGAAAACTGGGGCCATTACTTCCCAAAACAAGCCCAAGTTGCTGTAGTACGATAGCTGGCGCACTTGTTCGATAAACATTTGAGGGAATAGCTTATACATCCCTAGCATAGCTGGATTGCCTTGGAAATAAGCCTTAATTGCGCGATCGCACGCGGCGATATATTCGGGAGTATCTAAGTAAGGATCGAACTTCCCTCCCATACCTCGATGCCATAACATTGCCTGCATGCAAGCTTCGGCAAATTCCATATTTATGCGATCGTGCCATAAATGATGCAATAACTTGGGCATTTTGATAGTTTCCCCTTTATCCATAAATGCCAATAGTTCGGGGTGGGCTGTAGCTGCGCCTTTTTGCCAAATTCTTAAATCCGCATCTTCTCCCGCATAGTGGTTATGTAAGTCTAAATACTCTTGAGGTAAAAAGTATTTGAATGCAGGTAAGGGGTTTAAAAATACGCGCTCGGCAATATATAGTAAGTCCCGCCAGTAAAAATCCATTGGTACAGCATAGGCTTTGTACAAGCCAATAATCTGCATTAAGTTCTCTGGCGTATCTGGTAACATTGCACCACCTGCTTCTAGGCGGTGAATGACATGAGCAAATTCGTGGGTTGAAGGTGGGAGCTTTGTAGCTGTTGCAATAGTCATGATTTTTTATAAATAGTAGAAATTTCCAACAGTATTAGGGTTAGGAAAGTAAGTACCCCAATCGCTCCCCTAACCCGCCTTCAAGAGAGGGGTTAAGGAATTTCGGAGAGTATTAGGGTTTCTGGAGTTTTTATTGCTTGCAATTCTACATTTACTGGAGTTGCAACCATCATCGTTGCTGTAGTTTCGCTCCAACGGACTAGCCAATTAGGTTGTACTCCTAGCACTAAAACGATCGCCGCTAGTACAAAGGCTGGGACGCGCTCAGACCACGATACTATTGGGTAATAAGAGTTGTAGTTGTTTAATTTGCCAAAACAGGTACGGTTGAGCAAAATTACAAAGTACACTGCCGTTAAACCCGTACCTACTACAGCTAGTAGAGTAAGCAAAGGAAAGACTGGGTAGCTACCCTGAAATACCATAAATTCCGAGATAAACCCGACCATTCCAGGGATACCCGCACTAGCCATCCCGGCATAAACTAATAAAATGCTGACTACAGGCAAACCGCGCAAGGGATTCATTAAGCCATTAAGAACATCTAAGTCGCGTGTCCCAACTTTGTTTTCGACAACTCCCACTAAGTGAAACAGTAGCGCCAAAATTAAGCCGTGAGCGACCATTTGAGAAACTACCCCCACTAAACTCAAAGAATTAGCAGCCGCAGAACCCAAAAGAACATAACCCATATGACCGATAGAACTGTACGCAACCATGCGCTTTATATCTTTTTGCGCGATCGCACTAAAAGAGCCATACAGTACGCCTATAGTCCCTAAAATCGCTAATCCTGGTGCGACTATTGACCAAGTTTGAGGAAATAAACCTAAACCAAACCGTAATAAGCCATACGTGCCTAATTTTGCTAATATTCCACCTAATAAAATAGCGATAGGCGGCGAAGCTTCTACATAAGCATCGGGCAACCATGTATGCAACGGAACTAAAGGAATTTTGATGCCAAAACCAATTAATAGCACTGTAAGCAAAATTAGCTGACTTTGTAGTGGCAAATCTTGTGGATGCAGCGCGTCGTAATTAAACGAAGTTGAACCACTCAGCCAAGTAGTACCTAAAAATCCTGCCAGAATGAGGATACCGGAAACCGCCGTATAAATCAGAAACTTAGTTGCTGCATAACCGCGTTTAGCACCACCCCAGATATTAATTAATAAATACAAGGGGATAAGTTCTAATTCGTAGAATAGAAAAAATAACAGCAGATTTTGAGCGACAAAAGCCCCTGCTATACCAGCATTGACGAGTAAAATCAAAGCGTAATACAGGCGCGGACGTTCTACAGTTTTACTGCTGCTGTAAATAGAAATCCAACTTAGCAAGGCGTTTAGAGCAATAAGCGGAAAAGATAAACCATCTACACCTAGCTTGTAGTCCAAACCCAAGGTTTCAATCCAGGGTAAAAACTCTTGAAACTGGTAGCCGATAGTAGTGGTACTAAAAGAAGTTGCTAAATAAAGCGTCCACAAAAATACAGCAAAGGAAATACTTAGTGCAATCGATCTAAGCCGAGTTGCTGTAAAATTTCCCGGCAAAAAGCCAACGACTGCTGCACCCAATATAGGTATCCAAATTAAGGTACTGAGCATAAAATAATTGCTTTCCTTTATTTATCGACTCAAAGTTAATATTTAGAGGAAAAATCTAGAGATTCTTCCTCTTTGTTGCTAACTAACTAAACTGACAATTCCCGTATCCAAATCGTAATAACCACCGACAATTTTTAGTTTTTTCTCTGTAATTAATTGCGATAGAACTGGAGAGGTTTTTAATTTGTCGATTTGAACTAAAATATTTGCTTTACAAGCATTTTCTAGGCGATCGCCTTTTTGTCCTTGGGACTGTGCTACGGCGGGTTTAATGGCATCGAGTAACGAACCTATTTGTCCGGGAACTTGGCCGCCTTTAATTGTTGCCGCTACCGCACCGCAACGTTCATGACCCATAACCATAATTACTTTTGAACCTAAAATTAAAGTTCCAAATTCCAAGCTGCCAATTTCCTCTGGAGTTGCCACATTACCTGCAACGCGACAAACAAATAAGTCGCCAAATCCTTGATCGAAAACAATTTCTGACGGAACTCTAGAATCTGCACAACCAAGAATAGCTGCAAAGGGTTTTTGAGTTTTAGCAACTTCAGATAACCGCGCTAAATCTTGACGGGGGTTTGTCCGTTTCCTTTGCACAAAACGTTTATTTCCATCTAGTAATGCTTTGATGGTTTGATCGGGTGTAGTGGGTTCATTTGCTGCTACCGCGCGATCGCTTGTACCTATTCCTACTGCTATCCCTGTACTTACAACTCCTGCACCAAACTTTAGCGCTGTTCTGCGCGAAATATTGCCTAGTTTCTTTGTATTCATTGTTTTCTACTCCTCACAAATTACGGTTAATCCTAAAGTCCAAAATTAAAAACACTGTTGTAAGCTGACCAATGGGGGAAACTTAAAAAAGCGCCAATAATACTAATCCCAATTAAAATTGTCAGCGCGTAAATTTGAGATTGACCAGAAGTGCTATACTTCAAGCTTTCGCCGCCTAAAAGCGAAGCAAAGCCTACCAAATTCACCGCGCCGTCTACAATAAAACGGTCAATCCAAGCGATGATTTTAGAAACTCGATCTACCGCAAATACAATACTGAAGCGATAAATATCAGGGGTATAAAAGTCATAAGCAAACAAGTTTTGCAAAGCTTTCGACGGTAGCTGTACGGGTTTGGGTAAAGCATTACCTAGATAAATTACCCCGCTAAGAGTGCAACCAAAAACACTTGACCAAAACAGCAGCATTGCTACATCTTTGTTCAAATTTCCCCAGTTAGGTAGCAAAGCCACGCTTTCTAAAACTAAAGGCAAATGCAGAGTAAAGCCGAGTAATAGCGTCATGGGTATTACTAATAACCATAAAGCTTCAGGCGATCGCACTGTCATCTGTTTTGGTTTCCCTCCAAAAATTAGTGCAAAGATCCTCACTAAACTAAAAGCCGTTAAAGCATTAACCAGCAATACAAGTCCGACTAACCAAGGCTGACTTGCCCATAAAGTATCGGCTAAATTCAATAGCGCCCAAAAGCTGCCAAAAGGAGGACAGCCAATTAAAGCCGCCGTACCGCCTAAAAATGCGATCGCACTTACCGGACGGCGCGACCATAACCCGCCCATTTGCGTCAAATCTTGAGTAATATTATTCCAAATAATGCCGCCCACGCTCATAATTAGCAAACCCATTGCTACCGCATGAGTTAAGACAAGTAATAGCGCTGCATCATTTTGTCCGGTTCCTACAGCAATGAATATCAATCCCATGTAAGCGCTGACCGAGTAGGATAGGGCGCGTTTGACATCAATTTGAGCGATCGCAATACAAGAACCACCCACCGCCGTTACCGCCCCAATTAACACCAATGCAGACATTGTTATGGGAGATAAGCTTAAAATCGGTTCTAATTTAATTAGTACCCAAGCGCCTGTTGCCACTACTACAGAATTGCGTAATATCGTGCTAGGAAGCGGGCCTTCCATCGCTTCATCTAGCCACAAATGCAAAGGAAATTGAGCGCATTTACCCATCGGCCCGGCAATTAATGCCAAACTAATTAAAGTAATTACTTTGGGGTCTGGATGCGCCGTAGCTGCCCAATCGCTTAATTCCCAATAGTTCCAAGTTCCGGTCAAAGATAGTAAAGCAATTACGCCCATCAGTAAAACCAAGTCGCCTACCCGCTTAGTTAAAAAGGCATCTCTAGCCCCCGTAACTACCATTGGTTGACTAAACCACAACCCAACTAATAAATAAGTTCCTAAAGTTAGGATTTCTAAAATTACATAGCTAAAAAACAAAGAGTTACACAGGGCTAAGGCACACATCCCGCATTCAAACAGTGCCAAAAGTGAATAAAATCGCGCCCATCCCCAGTCCATTTCCATATATCCCACCGCATAAAGCTGGGCGAGTAGATTCATTCCCGTTATAAGTACCATCGCGCCGACAGTAATGGGGGAAATTTCTAAAGGTAAGGAAATATCTAAATTTGCAACTTGCAGCCAGGGAATAATTATTTGTTGCGCGGGTTGGTTCCAAGTTCCTTGGAGAGCAATTACACTATGTACAAAAGCAATAAATGTCATTAACAAATTGACGTAACCCGCAGGTCTTGGCCCCGTGCGTCGGATGATTCCCGGCGACCAAGGTATAGTTAAAACTGCCCCAATTAAGGCATACAAAGGTACAAACCAGATGGTTTGAAGTAAAAATTGCGCCATCGGTATTAACTCTATATTGATTTAAGACAAGTTAAACTTTCAGGACAAATTTGCGCTTGCCCCGTGTAACTTTAAAGCCTTAAAGCCCAACAAATTAATGTTTCTTCAAGGTTTCATATATTTAAAAGCTTACCCTTAATGGTTTTATAAGTAAATTATTAATCTATCTAATTAAAGTATGAATTCAATTCTGCTTATCTAAATTGAGCAATTATTGATACCTTCAATGATATTTATTGATAATTTTTATAGTAAAGTTTTGGAATAAAAAAGTTTTAGCATTTTAGCCAAACGTTTGTAGTACAAGAAATACAGCTTACTAATTTTAAAAAACTGGAAGCGAAAACATAATATAAATAGATGCTTTCGCGCTTGCAAACAATCAAGTATTAAAAAAAATTAACTTACAAAATAGCAGGCAATTTCCAGGATATAAATTTTCATCTATAGTAATGATTCAAATATCCTATATGCTTTTATTATCGGTTTGAATTAGTTGGCATTGATGACACAAGCCAAAAAATTCTAGAGTATGATAAAAAATCTTGAATTTATGAAAGTTGTGCAACTGCGTTTCTAATTCATGCACGGGACATTCATCAATTAAAATCGACTGTCCGCACTGCAAGCAAGTAAGATGATGTTTATCTTGTTGTACCAAACTATAGAGCGATTCTCCAGAAGCAAGAGTTCGCACTTGGACGACACCTTCGAGTTTTAAAGCTTCTAAGGCGCGGTAAATAGTTGCTAAACCTATATTTTGGCTTGTACGCAATTCTATATAAATATCTTGAGCAGAAATACCTCGGTTTAGGGTTTTGAGGAGTTTAAGGATGCGCTCTTGGCTGCGGGTGCGTTCAGTTTTCATAAATTAGTGTTTAAAGTTTAGACATATAAAAGTTAATGCTAGTGACTTCTCCTAGTTTTTCGGCGTTGCTGAAGTGCGGATAGAATTTTCCCTTTGCAGCAACTCTCCTTTGTCTCCCTGTCTCCCTCTTTCATACCAAAATTTAGGCAACGCCAGTTTTTTTGAACTAAAATATTTGCTTTACAAGCATTTTCTAGGCGATCGCCTTTTTGTCCTTGGGACTGTGCTACGGCGGGTTTAATGGCATCGAGTAACGAACTT
>Ga0115851_100521_pt1 | contig 17435 bp, 14 predicted proteins | sample InSIn2gowninarea_FD_83865 | JGI IMG/M metagenome (GOLD analysis project Ga0115851, IMG submission 83865)
GAGTCTCCCTTGATGTAGTATCTATTACACAGACTTTGAATCCAGCTTCCACCAACTTCCCAGCACAAGCTACACACAGAGTTCTCGAGATTTCTCCCCTTCTAACCTTGTCCATAGCCTCTGCCAAAGTATCCAACCCTGGGGCTCTTGGCTCTACCTTCCTTGCTGCTAGCTATTCCCTTAATTCCTCAATCTTTTTTTCTACAATTTCAATTTTCAACTACAAGGACTGGGTTTCGCTCTTACCAAGTGAAGGAGGTTTTTCTAGTTGAGCTTACTCCTCATCCTTCTGATCAACTACTTCCTTATTCTTTCTCAACGTAGATGGGGACTCTGGGTGTCCACTAACCCTTATCCTCTACTTTGGCCTTCTGTCGCCAATTGGTTTTTCAACCAACTTCTTTTTTATCCTCACTATCGAGGGATGCAGTTGCTCCTTTTTTACCTCTGGAGTTTCCCCAACCGTCTCTGTTTGCCTTCTGCGAGTGATGAGCCTCATCATTAAGTAATTATATGGGCCTTAATTGGCCTTAATTCACCTCCTAGCTTAGTCAAACCAACTATTCTCACAACTTATTGCATACTTTTGATTATATTTTGTTTATGAGATGAGTTAGAGTTGGATATTTGGCTTTGTGGTCTAATGTGCATGTAATGCAGGAATAAAAGATAAAAGCAAGGAGAAATGCAGGTATAGAGGATAAAAGCAAGGAACTATGGCAAAGACCTTGGTAAAACTTGAATGGGACAAGGGAGAGTAATTATAGGAGGTAAATCCTCCTCATTTACTACCCCTCCATTAGTGCAAACAACCATCACTTTGAAGACTAGAAGATAGTCGAGCAAGTGAAAGTGACACAAATCAGTTTTTCTTGAGTTAGAGGCCAACCCTCCCTAATGGGAAGGAAGTCATTAGAGACTTCAGATGTATAAATGGAGAGGCTTAGGACCTCAGTAGGATTTGGACTTCTATTGTAAAACTCTGTTTTATTTCTGAGTTGCAAAGACTTGTGACAGTTTGCTTTATAATCCATGGTCTTTATAATAAGAATGAGTTCTGTTTAAGCCAGTTCTGAGTTAACTCCGAGGGTTGAAGCTCTTAGGTTAGGGCCCAACCTAAGAACCCAAAGATCCTCTTCATTGTACATGTATGCTAGCATAGAGTTCTATTTTGTTTATTTGCTTAAGTAGTTTCATGGTTTTCTGTTCATTTGCTTAAGTAGCCTTATGGTTTTCACTGTCTATTTGCTTAAGTAGTTGCTCTTTCATCACAGCAATATAGCGTAGATTATTCATGGTTTTCCTGTTCATCTGCTTTAGTAGCTGCATTTGTTGTAGGTTACTTTCATTTATGCCTTCTTTCAGTTCACAGGTTAGTTAGAGGAAAAAGATCACTATCAGGTTGTGCGCAAGTGTCTCGGCCTCATCTCCTCCCTCTGGGACCATGACTTGAGGAAGGGAACCTTCAGCAACCCTAAAAAGACAGGTCTTTGGTTCTTGCATGGGCTATGGAGAAGGTTAGAAGGGGAGAAATCTCGAGAACTCTGTGTGTAGCTTGTGCTGGGAAGTTGGTGGAAGCTGGATTCAAAGTCTGTGTAATAGATACTACATCAAGGGAGACTCAAACCAAAAACTGCGAAGCTGGTACACTGGAACCTGTCGAGGACATTTCTCATACACAAGAACCAACAACCGAGACAACACAATCCACAAAGAGTGATCAAGTAATGGATACACAAGAACCCTTGTTGACATTGTTGTTGGAGGAGGAAATAAGCCAAGTGGAGGAAGAGAAAGATAATATTCAAGAGCTGATGGTCACTGCTACTGTTAGACAAGAACCAACAATAGAGATCAAAGCTGGTTCGAAGGTAAATGATGAGAAAAAAAACCTGTGGACATTACTAATGCCACACAAGAACCAGCAGTAAGAATGGAAGCTGACCAGGAAAATAAGGAAACTATGGTCAAAACCACTGATGACGCTGTTGTTACATAAGAACCAGCGGCTGAGGTGGGAAAACTTCGCCCTTAGGAGGATGCTACACCCTTAGTTGATGATGCATGTGGAAGAACGCTGGGTCCTGTTGAAGGATAACATTCTGAGAAATTGTTGTTATTGACAGAGCTGCAAAATTGGAAGCAACTGGAACTCTCTCTACAGGAGGAAGTGATTCCACTCAACGTGCATAAGAATATGATGGATTACTTGCAAGAGAAATGGTTGAAGGAAGAATGGGAAAGAAACGAGGAGGCATGAAGGCATAAAGAAATGATGAAGAAAAAGGATGAACAACTGTATTAGCTGCATCAGAAGATCTATGACCTAACATTTGATAAGATCAAACTCCACGACCTCACTCTAAACCTGCTAGCATGCAGGTGGTCATCCCCGTCATACCCTATGTCCCTGTGGGAATGCTACTATTTATTTCAGTTGAGGGCATTTTATGAGAAAAGGTCATATTTGGGTTCTTTTAACCACACCTTTTTGGAAAATTTTCAGCCCTGTGATTTTGATGATCAAAATTTGTTGTGCAATCTGTTCTTGCACAATATGATGTGTGAATACGTGAGCACAAATAGGGTGGTGACTATCCTCTCTTTCATGGGAGATTTACAATTACGAGCATTCTTCTCATTTATGAGGAACTACATTGAGTGGTAACTGGCTAAGAAGACAATAAAGACCAATGAGGACAGGACAACACTATGGGTCCGAGCTGAACCTGTAATGACCTATGCACTTTGGTGAGATTTCAGGCAGTTCCTAAGCACTTTGGAAAGGAGAGATCAGTTAGCCATCTACAGAAGAAATATCATGAGAGTCTGCCTCAAATTATTTGCAACCATGAGGAGCCAAGCACTGGTCGGATGTCTCAAGTGCATGGAGGCTTGTAGTGCAGAATTGTAGGAAGGGGACCCATTTGAGTATAAGAACTTTGTGGCTGCTATTTCACGGGTGCCGGAATGCACCCAAATTGTTCTAACACTGGGGGCATTCTGGATTGGCCTCAGGTTCATATTCCCTCTGATCTGGTTGACATTGGAAGAGTATCAACTTGATTATCATTTATGTGATTATGAAGAGGAATCCTGGCCACGTGAATTAATGGCCGATCAAGGATTCAGAGCTCCAGGCGATGATACTACTACTGCATACAACTTTACAGATTTCCATCGGGGGCATAGTAGAAGGGTCTGAGATTTTACATGCAGTGGCTTTAGTCGAGGGGAGATGTTGGGTGTGGCCTTTCACCCATTTTCTGCACCTTCTTTCCCTTGTTTTGACCTTTCTGTCCTTCAGACCTGTGCCCTTAAATGACAAAACTCCCTATTTTCTTACCTTTTTAATCCATTTTATTGTCATGTTACTTTGCTGTATTTTACCAAATAAATACGAGGCTTTATTTCTTTTTGTGGCTAACTAGACGAGCATTGAAGGAGCATGTCAAGAAGTTATCTTTTTTCAGGTGTTGGCTCATGGAAGCAGACAAACTACAAGAGTTAATTGCAGGAAAGGATAGAGCATTTCATTGTTACACCCTGAGTGTTGTTACATATCGCTGCTACATAGTAGGTGTTGTTACAAATGACTGCTGTTACAGGTGGCTGCTATTACAGATTGTTGCTACACATCGGTGCTGTTACACATCGGGTGTTGTTACACCTCGCGTGGATCTGCCGTTACACCAACAATGTTGTGATCAGTTATGCCACGTCATCCTGAACCATCATTTGCTCAATATTGTTGCACCGAAGCTAGAAATGTGGGTACTATTCCACATAATAGCTGTTGGCAATAGGATTGTTTATTTTTTAGGCAACACGACTCAAGCAGTTGTAACTAATGTATATTTACTTAGCAGTAGGTTGCAACTTCTTTATTTTTGGATCAACATGAGAATCGAAGATTCTCATCACTGATCTGTTTTCTAATTTTCAGGATGTAATAGTTATAAAAGACTCGACTTTTTATGTATCAAAGGCGGCATATAGAAGAGTACCATTACTCTTTTTCTGTAATTCCTGAACTTATTTTAATATCAATTGGCACGATGATGCTGTTATTGCTTCTTAAATGATTCGTTAATCACATTTTGTGTTCTTCCTGCGCCCTGTTGAGGAGGAAGGGCCCTCCTTTTTGGCAAGGATTGCAGTGATTAGGTAGTGTACATTTCAGTTCAGTTTATTGATTTATAGTTTCTCGCTGTTGCTGTACAAATCGTGGATTGAATTCGCTGTTGTTTCTATTTATCTTGTGTTATTGCACAGAGTTAAACAATAGAGGAATAGTAACCAACTAGAATAGATGTTAGTTCTAGGTGTGGCGCACCTTTATTTCAATAGCTGCGAGTTGTGATTTAATTCTGTGGATTGTTTTTATATCTGCATACATGATTGATTCAGTAATTTAGATCAACGACATCTTTTACAGTTTTTCTACACTTTCTTATGCTTGGCTGGAGTGTATCGGCATAGATAGTGCGAGCTACATTGAAACAACAAGACCTACCCTGGGTTGACAATTAATGTTGTAGTATGAGTTAATTAACTTTGATAAAACAAAACTACAAGAGTCTTCACGAAATTACTTAAACATGCATTGCGTACATCATTAATAGTTATTCAACATAATCACACAACATTCAATCAATATTCCATAAAACACATCATTGATTGACAACATATATCATAAAAATAAGGAAACAAAACTACGCGAGAATTCTTCGGAAATAGTCTTTATTGATCTTCAATTCAGGATTACAGACTCAAAACTACCCTACGCACTCAACTGCAGGGGTCTATGCACTCAGCTGTGGACTCTACCTAGGTCTCTGTGCACTTAGCTGCAGGGGTTCGTGTACTTAGTTACGGACTCTACCTAGGTCTCTACGCACTCAGCTGCAAATCCTTTCTTCTCCTATCTGACCCACTTCTTTTCGCTATCACTTCTCTTCTATTGACCCATTTCTTATCAATCTCTTGCCTTAGACTCTCTAAGACACACCTATTTATAGTCTTTTTCATACAATGCCATGGTTTGCGGACCATGGGTGGATCTCAAAACCAATTTAAAATTTACATAAAACAAGGGGCTAAACCCCTTTGACTCCTAATCCTCTACATGCTCCGCATCCACAAATCACGAAGACTTGACATTATTTACAAGAACTAATCAAAACTTGGGTTATATAAAACCGAAAACTAACCCAGGGGACCCCATCCGAACAGTTCTTCAGCCTTATAGGAAATCTACTGCTCTCTATAATGATTTTACCCAGCAAGCCTCGATGAGGGTTCTTCATTTGGTTCCTATCTCTCAATAGCTTTCTTTTTTCCCAATCTAATCACTACTCTCTCACTATTTTCTCACCTCCACCCTTGGAGGAAATTTTCCTGCATTGTTCTTACAACGTCTTCTCTACTACTACATAAGCATATGCACGATAGGCAAAAAATAATATGTTTCCCTTCTTCCATTGTATCTATCCCGAGAGAGAATTTGAGAGAGTTTGTTCTGCCTTACCTATGCGTGCATGAGAGTGTATCCTCCTCTCTTCCATAGTAGCTATGCATGCCTTTTCCAATTGACCCCATATATATTTTTATCCACAGTCGCACATAGTCAACTTCTTAGACAACACAACCCATGATGTCCTTAATTTTTTTGTCCTTTTCTTGCTTATTGTTGGAGCTGAAGGACACCTGGGCCTGTCCCTATATCTTTAGTTAAATTTAATGCACAATCAACTCATTAAATATTCTCATCCAACCCATGGATGATGTATTTAATTTTTCTAATTTCTCAAGAAATCTCCCTCCCAAAGTAGCCATAATCTATTTCCCTTCTCTCAACCTTTAGTTAATTATAATTATTTACAATGGAGATTTATGAACTGAGGGATGCCACACATGTAGCATATTTTTTCTTAAATTATGGGAGACTGTGATTCCATTTTCAAGAAGCTTCAATCCAAGTTATTAGCCATTTGGAGGAAGGAATAGCTTGTGTCACCTGCTTCTTATGAACTAGTCGAAGGGTTGGTTGAGAAGAACATGACACTTTTAAGAAGGCAGCTGACCAAGGAGGAGTAGAGGAGGACACGAGTTTGTAGTGGAGACAAGGATGCAAAGATTCATATAGACAAAAATAATGAGCTAAGGTTTGTAGTGGAGACAAGGATGCAAAGATTCAAATAGACAAAAATAATGAGCTAAGGAGGAAAGGTCTATGCTTTATTTGCAAGGGACCTTGGGGGCCTAATGATCCGAGTTGACTCAACTCCCAGATTTAACCAAGATATTTTTCTTTTGTGATGTGATTAGAATTACAATTAAAACAGCATAAAGGAAAATAAATGCATGTTGTAAAGAAGAAGGAACATGAAAATCATTAGAAACATAAAACTCAAGACGTTGATAACAGAGTTCGTCTAGGAGAGACTACATCTCCAAGCCTTGGTGTCAAGATGGTGTAGGCCGCTGCATTAAGTGTTGTCAATAGTGATGATGTACATAAGAGGTGACGTCACTATCATACAAGGAAAATGCCCTCACACAGGAGTGGCTCCAAGAGATGTTCTGCTGTAGGAACTCTCATTCAAAACAAACTTTTATTAGTATGACCTAAACTCATGTATGATGATAATGAGAATCTTGCCAACATGGCATAAAAGGGATCTCAATGCAAACATACATGGCGACACATGAGTGTCCCATCAACATAACAACAAAGGGATCTCAAACAAAACATGACAAATCATGACAACAAGTACATCCCACAAATGATTTTGCATCACATCAAGCAGGAATCATGAAACAAGTAAGAAAACAAGATGCCACATCAAACAGGGATCTGTACAACACAATGCATCTCATAGTAAAAATACGTACATGAACACACTGCATATACGTCACATCCTGGGGCCATTTGAAGAAAAGGATGTCAAATTGCTGAAGCTAGTCGTACCATCAATCTTGCGGCGTTGAATCTCATGGAAATGGCTGCTCGTACATGAATTCTAACACTTGCACTTCACTTTGGAAAGTGGCCGAAAAAGAGAATGGTCAAATGGAAATTTTGAATGCACCATCAGATTTGTGGTGTCGAATAGTGCAAAATCGACTATCAAATTTATGAATTCTAAGAAAGTGAAAATATGGGGCTTAAGGAATCTTTTAGATTCCCCTTAGATTCCTCAAAGATTCCCTCTTCCGAGTCATCTGAAGATCTCATGCTCAGATAAGGAAACTGACTGCGCCATCAGGTTTGTGTTGTTGAGAGGTGTAAGATTGACATAAAATTTGTCCAATTTGGACACTGCCAAAATTTCACCCTCCTGAGAATTTCACCCAATCATGGTTCCGCCTGTGTTATTCCCAGGTTCATGGTTCCACCCTGCAATAAAAATTAATTAAAAAAATACCTCAATCTACGTGCGTGCTCCTCCACTCCTCCATGCTGCTAGGCGCACTAGAAAATGAGTTTATATATAAAATTTCGGGCGGAGTTACCAACATTGGCCGTTAGCGTGTTGGTAAATAAAGTAAATGGCCAGGGAGGGGTCGGGCGATCAAATCCTGCCCCTCCCTTTTTACGTTACATAACCGTTAAATAGGGCACGTTGATGTGGGGTTTGTTGTATTAATTGGTGGCGTATTGTTTTAAATAGCGCGGAGGTTGGTGTATGCACCATATGGGGCCGCCCGGTGGGGGACAACCCACGTGGGATGGGAGGGTTCGATCCCCGCCGAACTCACATTAATGTTATATGCGTTGGTATGGTGGTTTTTGGGTGTGGGCCAGGTCCACTGGAGGTGGCCCGCTCACCCCATAGTTAATGTTTTAATGTGTTATGTGGTGTGGTTGGTTGAGGGAGGGTTCGACGAGGTAATGGCCACTGACCCAAATTAACATTGATTTATGTGGTTGGATGGGGAGGCCAGCGGGGGTCATGGCCCGTCAACCACATTTAAATATAACTTTTTTTTATATATTTTGGGGGTGGTAGGGGTGGTGGCCTGCCACCTCATATATATATAAAACATGTTTTTCAAATTTGTCTAATATAGGGGATATTAGACAAATTAATGATCCAACAAATTCACCCACTTTCGGGAGCTAGGTTTCATGCCTTGGGGTTGGTCAAATTGTAGGACACTTAAACCTGGTCCACAGTCCAACTTTGACCAAAAATTTAACTGGCTCGTTCTCCCTCATACAAGCTCGGATTGACGAACCGTTCACACCGTTGCGATAATGACAACAATATCTACGCTTTGGTCCTAGCTCGAAAGAATTCCGATCACTTTGATTTTTGAGCTTCCATAAGCCCTCTTTGTCTTGTGTGTGTCTCTAGAGCCACCTGGATCAATCCTCCCCACTGAGGAGATTTTGGTCCTCCAAAAGCATGAATAATAATTTGCAACTTCTATGTACCTTGTCTGCGGTGGTCAAGTTTACATCAAAATGGAAATAATACCCCAACTATGAAAACAAGGCCAACATACAATTGTTTCTTCAACAAGTGATGGAAAACACATCATCATTTCAACACATGATTTACAAAAATAAGGCCAAACACTATTGTTTCTTTGACAAGAGATGGAAACACGACATCACTTTCACAGTTTAAAATGCAACACAAAATAAAACCAAGCATCATTGTTGCTTAATAAGTGATGGAAAACACATCATCACTTTTACATCTTAAAATGCACCAAATGACTTACAAAAGCATGACCATGATAAGATAACATATATAGAAACCATTTTTCACTTATAATGTGAATGGGTCACCCCCTGTGGTGGTTTTGCTTGTCAAACAATTGTTTCACCTAGTTCATGCACTGACGTTTTGTCTTTAAGGCACTGCTCTAGATGGAGCCTCCAACAAGTGGCTCTTTCATGGCCACCTTTGTTGCAATGACTGCAATACATCTTCTTCCTCCAGATCTACTTACCATGTTTCTTTACCTACTGTTGAGAGGGTATTTCACGCCTCATCTTTGTTTGTGCTGATATTCTTTTCCAACACTTAAAAAATGTATGGTTATGTAATCCACAAAAGGTACATTTTTTTCGATGCCATGTTTTATGTCCATCATTAACAACATGATTATAATCGAAATGAACATTCAAATGTCGAGGCTGGTTATACCTTTCCTTACTGCCTTTGGTGTCATTATGGTGATGAGAGCTTGACTCAGCTCTCTCCCTACAATGGGCACTGCCATGGGATGATGGGGATGTGTTCCCATCATTCTCTTTCCTTGATGATTTCGACAATGTCTCGGAAGCATACACCTTCAAGCATTCTCCCTCAGTGTATCTCAAGCTTGCAAATTGAGGTCTTTGCACAACCTCCAATGGTTGAGTTATGCCTTGGTTATTAACACCAATTTATTTTTCCTCCTCATGCCTTGTCTTAGTAAGGAGCCTCATATTTTTCCTTGTAATTGGGACCTCCAAATATCCAATAGAAATAATACTATGTGAAGACAAAACTAAAAGGAAATCAATATCTTTTACCTCTACTGTCGTGTTGGAAAGAACTGATGAGGGCTTCTCATCATCTGTTGTTGGTGGTTCACTAGCTGTCTCAGCGCATTCCCCAACTTCCTTTCTAACATACCCAAGTCCTGCTGGATGGGGTAATTCCTCTACTTGGATGGGGTTGACAACACCTTGGCCATTAATGCCCAAGCCTTTGCCTTCATACCCCATTTTCTTCAACAGTTTGGAGCCAATTCCTGTGGTATGATTTTCAAAAACATCGAAATCATCATCAGGAAACATACATGAATTCAGAGAATTTATTTTTACCTCACATGGGTCACATTGCAACTTTTCTAAGCCTTATCCTTAGCTTGTAGCTATCGTAGCAAACTATGTTTCTCCTCTTTCTCTTCTTTTAGGCGCATCTTCAATTCAATGTTATCTATTTGAAGATTCTGGTTGTTGTGCTTCAATTCTTCTAGGGCCTCTTCCGTGGCTCGCAACTAAAGCTGCAATCGCTCCTTTCCATCTGTTTCTTTTTGTAGAGCTTCATACATTATTTCCATCCTTTTGGAAATTTTGAGCATGGTCTCGTACATCGATTTTTCATCCTCTATTACTGCACGTTCCATTGTTCACGCTTGCAATTCACATCCACACAAAGATCGCTCTGATACCAAACTTGATTTGAGTTGACTCAACTCTCAGATTTAACCAAGATATTTTACTTTCGTGATGTGATTAGAATTGCAATTAAAATAGCATAAAGGAACATAAATACATGTTGTAAAGAAGGAACATGACAATGATCAGCGACATAAAACTCAAGACGTTGATAATGGAGTTTGTCCAGGAGGGACTACGTCTCCAGGCCCCGGTGTCAAGATGGTGTAGGCCGCTGCTTTAAGTGTTGTCAATAGTGATGATGTACATAAGAGGTGACATCACTATCATACAAGGAAAATGCCCTCATGCAGGAGTGGCTCCAAGAGATGTTCCGCTGTAGGAACTCTCATTCAAAACAGATTCCTATCAGTGTGACCTAAACTCATGTATGTTGATAATGAGCATCTTGCCAAAATGGCATAAAAGGGATCTTAATGCAAACATACATGGCAACACATGAGTCTCACATCAACATAACAACAAAGGGATCTCAAACAAAACATGATGAATCATGACAACAAGTACATCCCACAAATGATTCCACGTCACATCAAGTAGGAACCATGAAACAAGTAAGAAAACAAGATCCCACATCAAACAGGGATCTCTGCAACACAATGCATCTCATAGTAAAAAGACGTACATGAAAACACTGCATATACCTCACATCCTGGGGCCATCTAAAGAAAAGGACGTCAAACTGCTGAAGCTGGCCATACCATCAATCTCGCAGCGTCGAATCTCATGGAAAATACTACTCACACATGAATGCTGACACTTTCACTCCACTTTGGAAAGTGGCTGAAAAATAGAATGGTCAAATGGAAATTCTGAATGCACCATCAGATTTGTGGCATAAAACATATATATATATATATATATATTGCATAAAAATGTACATGACAAAAGGGACTTGAGTTATTATGAATCAATTGCAGAGGGACCTGAATGACATCAACAATCAATGGACCAGAATCAATGAAGAACGTAGAACAGGAAGCATAAATAAGCTCTATGTTTCTATCTTTCTACGATATTCGAACAAGACAACTTCATCCAATATTGTTAAAGAACAACAACATTCATCCAATACTATCAGGGGAGTACAAGTATAGTAAGTGCACAATTTTGCTCTTGTAAATTCAATTTTTTGTAGAAATTTTTAGACTTTGTTAAAATTAAGTTAATACTTGAATGCATATTTTATATTCATTACAGTTTCCTCATCCTATACCCATTATCTTAGACCTAATCCTATATTTATATTCTATATCCCATTCATATATTTCATATTCATTCCATAACCCTAACATTTCATAACCCTAAATATCATTTTATATTTACCTATGTATATCCTATATTTATTTCCTACATTCCATATTCATTTCATAACCCTAACCCTAAGTATATAATCTTAAGTACTTTTCCTCTAAGAAAAAGGGATTAAAAGATGCAATGAAATCTACACAAACAAACCAAGCAATTAGCATCATGGAAATAATTTTAAACATGACCTAAATGGTCATTTTAAAATTAAAACGATATGTTAAAACAACATAGGAGATATAAGAGATGCACATATTGCAAAGCATACAAATCAAAACAATTAAACCTTATCATGGTGAATAAGAAGAAATGCTATTAGTAATATATACATTGGAAAGTATATGGTAATATGATGGGGTAAGGCTATTATCATAGCAGTTATGGAAATACATTGCAATAAATAACAAACATGCGCATTATGGAAAAGACATTAAACAAATCAAATCGAAATGATTTATGGGTGTATGGTTCATATGGTGGAAATACAATGAGAAGGGATGAATGGTGAATGCAAGCAGCTGTAGGTAGTAGCGAAAGTGCAAAATAAAACCATGATTCATGCAACCAATGTGGAAATCAAAACATAGTATATATGTTATATGGTATTGCGGGGTTGATATGCAGGACATCCACGAATGGATTGGAGGACGGCCACAAATGAATCAAACGGAAGCCAAGGTATATAAGCTGAGCTAAAATCATAATAATTTTTTTTTTGAATTCAAATGCAGAAATAATGAACCATATTGTCGACAATAGGGTTGAAATAATTTCGATTTAGTATGCAATTTGCACGACATCCGGTCAAAAGACAGCAACCAAACAATGAAACAATCAAAACGTTTTGAAACAAGTAGAAAAACCCTGTGCATATTAACAGAGAAGAGCTCTGCCATTGTTGAAGCTTAGAACCGTAAATTTGTTCCCATCACAGCCGTTGAGAGGCTCTGGAAGATGGTAGATGCCATTGGCTAGCAGTTGAGGGAAGTAAAACCTTTTGACAGAGGAAGCGAAGGTAGAAATAGAGCGCTGAGGACCTGGAGAGATAAGAATAATAAGTGGAGATAACTGAGGGATAAGTTAAGAGATCTGGCCGACGTGTAAGCTTAAGCAGAATAGACTGAGAGAGAGATTTCATTTTCATTAATGCAACAGATATTTTTGAGGAAATCTCGAGATATTTTTTTTTTTAATGAAAACATTAGTTATAAGATAATGCTTCTACCACCGCTAAGATGTGTCATTGCTGTTGCTCATTGAGACTCTTCCATCAGTAAAGTCGTAGGGTGTTTAAATGAAGTTTAACAGTGAAAAACGCAGTTAATTGGGCCATGATACAGAGGAATCATGCCACTTCTTCAACAACAGTCAGGTATACTTTATAAAATCTCCAAGTTTGCATCTAAAACACAGGTTTGCACACTGAAATTGATTGTTGGCACAATGACATGGCTTCAGATTAATTGCATAGTGAGTTTGCTTACACAAATAATGCACGAGGAACTAGCTTCAGGTTAATGAATGAATTGTTAACTGTGAGATGGAGACAATCAAAATAAATCATCTGATAGATCTTGGTTCTCCATGAAATAAAATTTTTATTATGGTTTGACTGTATGCCGAAGTAATGAATGAAAAGTTTGAGTGAAATTTTGAAAACATGTAGTTTGCTGAGCTGAAAACTACACCTGTATAGGTGTTTTTATGAACAAACAATATGTAAAAAACCAAGTTTCAGTTCGATGCATGAAGGAATGGGTCAATAAAAACAGAGTTTGGGCTTATGTTTGAAGATTTGGGTACGCAGAGCCAAAATTACATTGACTGTCATATGTTGACTGTATAAACAGTGCAATGGTTTATATTGGTTTATATTTGAAAGAATAACTTCGGCATAAATCACATGTAGACAGATATTTGAAAGAATAATTTCGGCGTAAATCACATTATGGATCACAGAAGCCTCAATTCAACTATTGGTTTATATTGTTCATTGGGCAGTGAATTGTCATATGTTGATGTAGTATTTTATATTGGTCATTAAGCAATGAAGTATCTCGATTGTATAAACAATGAAGTGCTGGAGATTGGTTATTGAACAATATTATATCTTGGTTATTGGGCAGTGAAGTATTGCATGTCGATTTATACATAGGGCCTCAATTTAAACTTGGTGAAAAAAACTAGTTTGAGATTATATTAAGAAAAACAAAAATAGATTCATTCTATTGTTTTCTTCATATATTTCTATTTCAAAATAGAGCTTAGGTTTTTTTTTGCAGAGGTATATACAGGAGAATGATTGATTGCATGGACAAAACATAAACTAGTTATTGAATCAGAGAATAAGAAAAATGTTTGTTTCTTTTCTACAAAGGGTAATGATTTAAAAAAAGCAGTGACTTATTGTTGCAGTTAGATAAAAATTAAACAAGCTTGCAATTCAATTGTTTTTAAAAAAAGAGCATCAGAAAGAGGTAAGCAGGATAGTGAAGAAGCATTTGAAGAGAGAAATTGATTTCAAATTTGATGATCATGAAAATTTTATTCAGTCCCAGAAATGCATTTCGATTTTTGAAAGCCACTATTTTTCGTTGCCTTTTTCTGAGTAAAATAAAATGAATTTTGAAAAACGAAAACATGGGTTTTCTTCAGAATGAGCCTAATTAGACTCATGGGGAGCAGTTTTCTCAAATTCATTTCTATTTGGGATATTTTTTTTATGGTACTTTTGACCCCTATTTTGTAGATTGCGTGGGTAAACCAGAGGCTAAATTGAAATTAAATGCCTAGACATAAAAAAATTTGCTTCTTTTAGCAAGATGTAAGGGCAACTGGATATTGGATCATTTAAGTAAAGTTGTTGATATTGCTAATTTGAGAGGGACATGAATCCTGTGTCAGAATGTATTGCAAAATTCAAGTTTTATTTGTTGTCTTCTCTAAAGCTGCTCATCTAGAATGATATATTGGCATTTTATCATCAGAGGAGGAATAGTGTAAAGTTTTTGAATTTGTATGTTGATGGTGAAACCTCATCACACATCAGAGACATTCTTGTTCCCATCACTCCAGAATACATAGCCCAAGCCATAATTTTTCCATTGATAGGTAAAGAATGTCATCTACAAGAAAAAAGGAAGAAGTACATGAAGGCATAGATATCCTTTTACAGGTAGCTCAAGAGAAAGCTTCATCTTCAAGGGATGGAGCCACAGGTACATCAGTAGATCAGTCAGCATATAGAAGTAAAAGGTCAAAAGGAAGAAACAAGCATGAGGACATGCTTGAAGATCAGCAAGGGGGAGATGTTGGCCCTCAGTTTTGGTCTATTTTTGCTTAAGGAAGCTTATTTAATACTTGTATTTTTCATCTTTTTTCCATCACATCCATCTCATTTTGATGTATTTTATGCATATTCAGGTGTTTAATTTAATTTTTCAATTTCTAGAAGTTTTTATGAAAATTGAGTTTCAAGTGCAATTTTGGACTGAATCAGAAATTCCTGTAATAGCTATGTGGATGACATGTTTGCATGACACTTGGGCTCGAGTTAGATGCATGAATGGAAATCTTGGGAATTAGGACTGAGCTAACTCCGCTTGGTTCGGTCAAAAGAAGCTTTATTAGGCCCGGTCAAGGTTGGTCAAACATGACTAGTCACCAAAAAATCCCTAGGAAATAGGGCAGTTTTGAGATTTTATGGGATTTACCATATTTCTTGGGATGAATTGGATGAGTTTGACCTAGATAGGTGGATATTAGTAGATATGAGTGTTAGAGATAATATAGATCAGTTTGTTTGACAAAACCTCTATTTAAAGCCAAGACTTTGATGGTTTATGTATGTAACTTTTGTATAATTTTATGCTGAGACACTTTGGAGTTTGAAGCTAATTTGAAGAACCCATTCTACTACTATTTTGTTGTTCAATAATGTGGATGTGTGACTGAAGTTTCAGCTTCTGATATCAACCTTCAAGTGTGCAAAGCAAGGGTGGAGGGCCCCCACTTCAAGCTAAGTACACTTCATTGTTAAACTAGCTTAATTTTCATTATCTAGTTGCTTTAGATTTGTTTACTTGTTTTGTTCAGATTTGCTTATTTGAATTAATGTGTGATGATTTTTGAATGGATATTGGTTTAATTCTAATCGACATATGAAGGGAAACACAAGAATTTAAGTTAAATTCCCCTTCTATTTGATCTTGAACTAAAACTGAATTCCATTCTCCTTTTCTTATTTGAAGTTATTTATGCATTTTTGTTTTGAAACAATGGTGATTATGATGGAGTAGGATTGTGAAGAAGGACAATCTAGACCTCCTTAGTTAGGAGCCTCTTCCTTTACATCTTCTGCATCATAAACCATTGTTAATTAGTGCTCTTAGATTTATCTTCATGAAAGTAGTATTGAAGGGAAGGACAACCTGGTTCTCCTAAGTTAAGAGCCTCTTCCCTCATATATTACATAAATGAGTTAGAAATTGTTAAAATAGGTTTATATTTGTAATATGCATTTCTTTAGTTTTTGAAAACTTGTCTTTCAAGTTTGATTATATCTGATGTCCATATGTGTGGATTTGCCTACAAGTTTTACAAACCTAGATTGATAATTAAATACTTGTGTTAATTTAGTCAATAAATTAGCTCAACATGGTCCACAGTCCAACTTTGACCAAAACTTTGACTGGCTCGTTCTCGCAAGTTCGAATTGACGAACGGTTCGAAAGAATTCTGATCACTTTGAGTTTTGAGCTTCCATAAGCCCTCTTTGTCCTGTGTGTGTCTCTGGAGCCACCTCGATCACCTAACGACTCATGCTTGAGTGATATGGAGGAAATGTCAAAGATAGAGCAGGGAGAGATTCCTTCTGACCATTTTGATGAGGATTCTTTTACTATAGTTCAGTCAATTGATTCTCACAAGGCTACCCTTGAAGAGCACGAGCAATCATGTGACAATGTTGATAGCATATCACCTGTACATGGATGTTTGATGGATAAAAATGATGAGAAAAAGATTGACGCTATATGTGAAGAAGACCAAGGAGAAGTCATCAAGGGAGACTTACGAGATGAGCTAGTAGTGATCCAACATGAAGAGCACAAAGGGGAGCCTAATTGAGATAAGGAGAGTGATATGCACAATATACATGATGTGCCATATTTAGAGAGTGAGTTGAAGGCTCAAGTTGGAGATGTGGTGGAGGTGGTTGTGCATCCATCTTTAGGTCCACCCATTGATGAGGAGAAAGTAAATGTTGAGGCAACTAGCAGGGCTGCCATAATTTCAGACACTAACCGCTAGGGGAAGATTAAGTGTTGTAGGACCAATATTATGGCATTGAAGCAAAATATCCTGATAGCACAAGGCACCATCTTGCAACATAACGAAAAAATTGAGGAGCTTAGAATGATTTGTGCTGAGTCAACAACCAAGATGTCTAGTGTTGAGGGACGAATGTAGTTCCTCGCGAGGCAGGAAGAGGAATACTTTGGAGATAAATAACAATCCTCTCTAGGAGTATATAGACAAGGATTGCAACACTATTTTAACACCTTTTTCCTTTCAATAAAAATGGGCAAGGTTTTCTAAATGGATTTTATTTGTTAATTAGGTGGAGTAGTATGCGTTGAGAATGAATCAACTTGGGCATAATGAATATGTACCTTGTGTAGGTGATAATGCATTCGATCCTTCCCAGAGGATGGGTTGGCAAGATATTATGAGTTGGTATCATATTGATGGAGAATATCTTGGGAGGATATTCTTGGCCAAGGGTATATCCCAAGAAGAGCCTTTAGGCATGGTTGATGATTGAACTTGGTGGCATTGGAATACAATTGGATCTAGTGTTGGCAAGATGATTCAGAGATGGGTTTGGGATCCATATATTGAGGGATCCATTATGGTTTGGTTAACATGGAGGCATGATGTG
>Ga0115851_100414_pt1 | contig 17396 bp, 17 predicted proteins | sample InSIn2gowninarea_FD_83865 | JGI IMG/M metagenome (GOLD analysis project Ga0115851, IMG submission 83865)
GGAGAACTGGCCTGACGTCGTCGCGCGGCCAGTACCAGCTTTCGATCAATCCGTGCTACCGCTTGACGCTCCGCTCTCACCTCTCGCGCAAGCCGTGACTATGGGATTCCTGGAATTGGTCAAGCAGCTCGGCCAAACTGTGCCCAAGATCGACCCCGCGAAGCTCAAGGGTGGCGAGGCGATTAAGCTCGTGCACGAAACCCTCGGCCACCTGTTCCCGGGTCTCCAGCGGTCGTTGACGTAATAGTAGTGATAAGATATACATTGTTCTCATCAATGATACTATCATTATCTTCACTTGATTATGACTTACCGTGACCTAAGTTATCTAGTCTACTGTATTCTTCGAACAGATACATATTTTTATAGGAGATTATCATATTAGTATATGGATAACAATCTATGTGTTTCACTCTTGCTAATTTGCAATCATTTGTCATTGACAATACAACTTTAGCACTCTTCTAACGAGCAACAATGTTTCACAAGTATTGGCAAGACAGGCTCTATTGCCCTAATAGTGTGGATAATATTTCAACTTTTGAAGATAACGTCTTTGAATCATATTTGACTCGATTGTATCATGATTCAGAGTCCTAGGATCTAATTTCACTATGGACCCAAGGGGGTTTGGCAAGACTTTAAAGTGGTTTCAAAAATCCATGAGAAGATCTGTTCAACAGGACTTGAGCCCACGCGTTCCATGCATGATCTCCAATTTTAGAAATCTCTAACTTCTGGCGAACTATAAATGACTTCCACTACCAAAATCCTCTTTAACTTACATTATAGTGTGTAAGTTCTTATATCCACAATAATTACCTATAAGAATGAGAAACAATCCAAAATTCATATTTGATGCAAGTACCATGGTTGCAGTATAACCAACGAAATGTTAGTAAGAGTGAAGCAATAGAATGGAAAAAATATTTACAATGTTAAGGTCATTTAATGATAGTAGTGGAAAGACAAAATTCTGTATAACCTGTGGTAACAAGGCTACACAGGAAGCATTATTCACTGTAGGCGATGGAGTTATACTCATAGAAAAATACTGTGACACATGTGCAGTAAAGGAAGTAAAGTAACTGTTTCAAAAAGACCATTTATGAGAAAATGTGTTTATAACAAAATTCATCTCATATTGTTGGATTACAATACGCAGTATGTTTGGTGATTCTGTTGCTTGCAAGATTAAAAATATAATGGAACTAATATAATTCTAATTTCTGCATATGATTTGGACAGCGAGCTGGACAGATACATAGCGGAATACATAAAAAAACCGATTCAGATAGAGGGCCTATTTCAGATAGTAGCAAGTACAACAAAATAGATTGATTGATATTAACTTGTTGCCGCTATCGATACAAAACAAATTCTCTAAATAGCTTGTTGACTATTATACTCTATAATCTATGAGTCAGAAGCTACTATTGAAACAACGACAGCAGCTGACTGTATCACAGATCCTGTGTGTCTATGGAAAGCAGTTCAGACAGATTCAGTCGCGATATTCTGATGGGAATAACGGCAGGTGTGCTATTGGGGTAATAATGTCTTATTTTGGTTGGGACGGCAGAGTAGATTTTGATACAGCATATGATCTTCTTGTTGCATCAGATTTGTTGAAGCATGCCGGTATAGATGAGGACTTACTGATAAACATGAATGATTCTGGTCTCACTTTCGACGAGATTGCGGATTTCTTAGATACAATTGACGAATATCTAGACTTATCGATGTGAGTTAAACTTTTCAAGATAGTTCTTGCCATCTGGTGTTACGACTAACTCGTCAAAATAGTTTGTAGTTACGAAATGTGTTTGCTTCAAACCTACGAGCATTGAGACAAATGCAACATTAGTAGTTGCGACATAGGTTTTAATACACTAATACATTAGTTCATATTACTATAATGCGCATTATCAGCTGAAATCGCAATGGGTTACGAACAGAAATCGAGAAGTTCTGGAAGCTTTTCAATACCTGTAGAGGTAGGCAAAGAATATCTGGTAAATATTACTGACACAGGCAGAGGCGGGGACGGTATTGCGAGAGTAAGTGGCTTTGTAATATTTGTAAAAAATGCAAAAGCCGGGGACAAAAACATAAAGATTAAGATTACTTCAGTTGGTAGTAGATTTGCCAATGCCTCAGTAATAGCAAAAAGTTCAACAGATTCGATCTAGGTGAACTACTTCTAGTGGGCTGCATATTTGTTCCATTAGGAGTAATACTGCTTCTAGTTTGAGATTTACGCAGAATACCTCGTTAACTTGGACTCCTTGGACAGGATTGTGATTGAGTAGTACAGAGGGAAACAGAAGAAGAACCTATGAAGAATGCTGCGGAACATGTTATCAAAGACCATGGGTATAAAGAAGAAGATATTATGATGCCGGAAATGAGAGAGAAGATTAAATCTCACATCCGTAAGTTTTAGACTTCATACGATTAAAATTGATCTTTTCTAATGGTACTGAATACTTGATTTCTAAATCCAATGAATTGTTTTGCCAACCGTATTATTTAGTTCCTTAAGTCTATTTCGAATAGTTACTTCTGTTACCCCCGCAGCGGTTGCTATGTCAAGCTGCGTTAACTTTTCACCCGCCTTGAAGGATGAGATATAAAGCACTGTTGCTGCAAAACTCATTGGGTTTTTTCCAGCAGATATTTTACTTTTAATTATTTCTGTCATCATATTCATAGCTAGTCGTGTTGTTTTCTCCGACAGCTCAGCCTTACTTGCAATTTTGACAATGCATTTCATGGGGTCGGCCATAGGCACTTTAAGGTCAAGCTCGTTTATCAGTAGTCTACAACATTGTGCTATGTGCTTACGTTTCGTATTACTAACTGCAGCTATTTCCTTGAGAGTTCTAGGTACTCCAATATCTCTGCATGCGAGGTATATTGCTGCAGTGACCATTCCTGAAGTTGTTCTACCACGCACTAAACCTCTATCTTCTGCTTTCCTATAGATATATGCCGTTTTCTCAACTATCGTGTAAGAGAGCCCAAGCTTATCTTTTAATGCGTAAAGCTGAGAGAAAGCCTGAAAGAGATTTCTATTATGTGGCCTATCGTAAATTATTCTACAATCCCATGTTCTTAATCTATTGTACGCCGAATACATTGCAGTATCCAATTTCTGTCCACCAGCGTCTCTGCCTGTTTTTGAGATTAGTGTTGCTAGCCCTCGATCGTGTATAGCTAGAGAAGTCGGAGCTCCTGTTCTTGCTCTTTTATATTTTTCTTCGGCTGTAAATGCACGCCATTCAGGATTATTAATACTCTCAGACTTTTCAGTAATAACTATACCACAATTACTACAAACAACCTCGCCTGATTCAGAATCAGTAATTGCATTTGTGTAATCGTTCAGACAGGTAAAACAAGTGACTGAGTTTCTTGTTATCGTTTTTTTGTCGTTTAGGGTTTTTTCAACTTTTATTGCCGTATCAGTAGTATGTAGAACCATACTAGGCTATTTAAACTACATGAATAGAATGGATGCTAGTATGTAGAGTACATAGATAGAGAACATAGCTAGAGAGAGGATATCGCCCTCAATCTCCTCAGCCAAATGATACCAGTGGGAATACTGATAAGAGCACAATTCCAATAGTCGCAGATGAAGAGTGTTTATTTGATCCATCTCTGCCCGATTGTGCTGCAGATCCTGAGGGAGACACCCTAAGGCTTTTTTTCTGAATTACAGAGATCAAGGTGTTCCTATACGCAGCTGATGCCCTGAGGGCTACCATTCTCATGTAGATGATGAAAAGAGGGAAGGGTATACCAGATTCTAAGCCACGTGATGAGAGCTATATCATGAATCCAAGTTTTCCACCACATGACTTTAAAGAGTTTGTCGAGAATTTCCAGGAATAGGAGAATGTCAGGAGGTAGAATTGAACCCAAACCGATCGCTCAAGGACAAACCTTGAACCCCATTAAATATGTTGAGAAACTGAATGTTCTAATAATAGAGCAGATTAAGGCTATTTCTGATAGGGTTTAACAGATTAAGAAAGCACATCACAAACCTATTCTGCTCACACGATTCTATCAAACGACTGCTATGTTCCACTTCGCAGTGTAACACGCTTTTACGTACTGATTAGTTCTTTATTAGTGCAAAGAATATGAATGTGTAATCAAGGCATGTATTATTCCAATGAATAACTTTTTCTCCATATGTAAAATCTATTGGTTCTGTAAGAAGGAAACCGTTCTGTTCTGCAATACCAATTACGTCTTCGATTTCTCTCCTGCTAAAAATATTATCAGGCGAATTTTTAGGATTTACGTCCGTATTAACTAGATTGACTATTTTATCAGGCCAGTAGTCTGTCGACGTCAAAAGTAATCCCCCTCTTCTTATTATTCTATTCATTTCTTTGAAATAGTTCTGAATATTAATACCATGTTCGATAACTGATAATGACGTAACGAAATCAAATGTGTTATTTTGAAATTCCGTTTTTTCTAGATCTTGAATTGAAATATCAAATGTGTTATTCAATTCGATTGCAGTGTTTATTCCTTCTTTTAGGAGCAAATCACATCCATATAGATTCATAAAACCAAGTCTCCACAGCAGAGGCAAAATCGGAGAACCGTTGCATCCCACATCTAGTATGAACGCACTTATGTTTGCTTGCTTTATTATATCAATCATTTTAAGTGTATCCCATGACTTTACTTTATCATGATGTGTAAATAGACCAAGAGAATGAAGGCATTCCGCGGCTTGAGACACTTCTAAGGAATTTTTAAGAACTGAATTATATCCCATTATTTCAAAGCATTTTACGGAGTAAATTAAGTTTACGGACTGGCCTCAACCATTCATTAAACGAAAGGTTGATCCTGTAATGGCAACTTTGATGATGAAGCCTCTCGATTTAAGGGTTGAACTCGAGTCTGTCAGCATTTTCTAAAAGATGAATATTACTGCCATATAGTAATGCTATATATTAGTTAACAACCGTCATATGTTGATCTTGATAATTGAAACGAAGGAGTAATTTTTCAATAGGTAGTGAGTGTGAGTGTATGTGTCATACTAAAGGAAATATTGAAGGCTTTTGCGGATACTGCGTCACCGCTCATAGGGATTTAAGAAGAACGTCCGCGACTGGAATGAAAAGATAGAAGCTGTTACTCAGTCTTGGGTAATAGCTATTGCTTCCAGAAGTAAACACGGCACAAATCGCCTTAGATAGTGGGAAGCATTTTCTTCTAAGTTTTTACTTTTTTGATATATCTTATAACCCATACAATTTGGGCCTAAATAAAGGGACAATATTGACGGATAATATTGGCCCAAGGGGGTTTGGCAGCTCAATAATTATATCTGAGCAAACTCAAACTGTTTTTATTATTGTTGAGGCCTTCTGTGTGACTACAAGGCTATGCCGCAATACATGCGGGATATTAGTTTTTGCAAATAGAATAATATCACAACAGAGAATTAAGTTATTCCCTTAATTAAGGAAGTAAAAAAAGTTAGAAGTATTCGTATTGTTCTATCATACTTCGTCGTCGTCTTTGCTAGGTCAAGTGTCAGAAACTCTGATGCTGCAGATCTCTGATCTGATCTGGTAGATCAAGCTAATTGTTGGCTTTGTTATTGTCATTATCGTCTTTCTAGCTGCCTGTATCACTACTTCCTGAATCGTCGGTATTTTCACTGCCACTGGTGCCACTGCTGCCACTGCTGCCACTGCCTCCATATATAGAATCGTAGCAATCTTGGATTTGCTGTTCTGTTGCAGAACCATCAGTCTCGGCATCGGAAAGACAATTTTGGAATTCATCATAGTCACTGTTGGATGAACTGCTACTACCACTGTTGCTACTACCACTGTTGCTACTATCCGTCGTTGCAACTACAGGGCTTGCAAGCGTGATCGATGATGCAAGGAATGCTGCCGTAATTGCGATAGCAACAATTGATGATATTTTCGAATTATTCATTATTTTCTTGCATGGATTTTCATTTATTTTAAAGTATCAAGTCAGCAACCTAACACCCATTATTCAAAGTTGTTAAACAAAAAATATTTTACTACACCCAAAACAAAGCTGAGAGAAGCCTGAAAACAAAGCTAGCCTTGATGGTCTTCAGTTGCATGGATTCTGCTCCCTTATACCGGTCCAAGAATTCATTGGGTGTCAGTTATTGGTTAGCATATTACTAACTAGAAGGGATTTGAACATGTTAGTCGATTTTCTAGTGTTAGAATTGATGAATCGTTGCATTGGACTAAAGATTGTATCTGTAATCGATGAATGAGGGATTCGAAGACAATCGAATTCTTCAAGATCAGTGCATCCAGGATAGAGCTGCGATGCAGCCGATGTCACGGTCTTATGGGTTGGTGGGATGAACCGTCACGTGCGACAAAAATCATGCCATTGAAGAGAAAATAGTTTCATAAATAATGTTTGACTATGAAGTAATTCGAATGTAACATAGCGGATACCTACTATTGAGATAATAAGCCAGTAGAAGCTGAAAAAACGAGACCGTCATTTATACTTATTAGGATAATCCCTTATTTTTCTTAGAATCATCAAAATATTCGATGCACAATTGCATTCATATCGTTCTTCCATTTATTTATCATGCCAAAACTGCAATGGGTTAGGAACAAATCCCTTAAAAAATGGGAATCTAACAAATGATGTAGTCCATCCACGTCCAACTATATTTTTGATTCTCGCAAGTACATCTGTATTTTTTGTATTGATGTCTATTCTATGAATATCTTGGCCTCAAATTACAAAGAATAGTATGGATGACCAACAGACCACCAGCACTGATTACTAAAATTGGTTACATTTACGGAATCTTATCAGGGATTTTATTGTTCAATTAATGTATGTACAATAAGAGTGTAGTACGAGACTATGAAATTAACCAAATCAACGTTCCCAATGCTATCAGGATTACTGCGTTAACGCCCCCGCTTCTTTCCTGTAGATCTTCCAGTTCATAATATCTCTTCAACTGCTCTCTCATCTGTTTAATTGCGTATTGAGCAAATGCAAGGCAGCTAGAATCATCATATGTAATAGCCTGTTGATACTCTAACTCCCATTTATGCTCATCCAAATACTCTAATAATATTTGCTGAGATTCTGGTTTTACCCCAACAAGTTCAACAGGCAAATAATACCCACGCGTGCTAATGAGTAACAGCTGGACTTGACTTACGATGGAACTCCATTCTGTCGTCTTCATCATCATCGGCCTGTTCTTTGCTAGCAATAGAAGAGTTGATCCCCAAGTTGACAAGAAGGCGTTCAGATTCGTTGTTACGACATCCAGTGCCGAGGCAAAGATCTGGCGCCCCGCCCCAAGAGAAATGAATACAGCAGCAATTATTATCATTACGTTCTGATCGAATACAAATACAATCAAAATTGAGATAACCGCAGTAGATATGCCGATGACGGCGGCGCTAAATTTAAAGGAGTTAGTAGGGAGTCCAATTAGTTTTATATCATACTCTGCTCTTGATTTTGTTCTTTGGCGAATGAGGAATAAGAATAAACCGTTGACAAATAGCAGGTTAACAAGATGTTTTACCATATCTTTTATGACTAAAATTACTCCTGGAGCATTTTGCATAATGACTTATTTTGAGCGACTCACTACTTAAAAGATGTTGTATGTAAGCATGAAGATGACATATCATGGTTGAATTGGACTAGATCCGAAAGGTTTGAATCATATGATCCTTACGAGTTACATAAGGCTATACTTGCACACGCAGAGGAACTTGCTTAAATTGAATTTCTACTTTTCTGAAATGGTTTCTTTTCTTTCAATAATTTGACTGTATCGAATGAGTATCGTTCTATTTATTCCTATTCCTATTAACAAGCTTAGAAACCATTAATATGATATCAAATGCTTTGGTAATAAGTACTGCTGTAGAATTATCGACATAATTTAGTCCCTGTAATGCTATAATGGGCCCAAGGGGATCCAAATTAATTGATTCTATAACTGGATACTATTATTTCGAGGGAAGGGTATCCGCGCGGATACCGGTTCTTAAAGCGGGTTCCATTATCCATAGGTTTAACTTGAAAACAAGGTTTTTGTGGTTAGCAAGTAGCCTATCGTATTGTAGATAGATTACAATGTATTTGTAGTGATCAATAGACTGTTGGTAAATCAACTTCTATCAATAGATCAGTAGTACCGCTCATCTAAATTCAATATGTAGACAATATATCTTGACAACTGGTTTGACAATCCGGACTGACACTTGTTGACAATCATGACAGTGCCGCCTAGGGAAATCATATTGACACTATTGATCTGTCAAAATGATGTAATATATTAATAGAAAATGTGCGTGAAGTAGCACGATTTAGCGAAAGTGTTCAGTACACTTTGTTATTTGTCGACATATGAGATAGTTAACGTTTACGACACGATTTCTACTGATTACATTGGAGATTGTATACTTGAAGATATATATTATTTAACTGAGGTTTTATTCCACTCGACCTGTATTAAGCCTGGCCTAAGACCTTCATAAACGGAGAGTGGGTACGTAACTGTCCTAATGGTTATCATACTACAGATGGTGATGTGACAGGTCAATGCTATCCTAATTCAAGTGGATGTAAGGAAGCTGCTCTATTAAGTCCAGATAGGAAATCTCGTTTTGACCATATACTGATCACAGGAGATGACTCACCCAATCCCTATGATACTTGTGCCGATCCTAGGTATCTAAGTGATCCTGCTGATACTCACAGTCAGCCAGATCATAGGGGGTGTGACGATTTCAGAGAATGGTATCTCAAATATTATTCTAAAGAATTGAAGTAATACCTTATGAGGCGTGGATCTGTAATTAGATAAGTTGACTTGATGCATCTATTTTTAAAGCTTAGCTAGCTACTGAATACTAAGACCTTAAATTCTTAGCTTGAATCGTGAATGCGGACAAGTATGCTGACGCTGGCAATGATAAACTTGATGGCAAACAAAGCAGCAGCATCAAATGTATTCATTGTAATCATTCTATTTTATTAACCAGAATATGTTGGATATTAGTGGATTTCAGTGGCAATCATTACCAAAGAACTACAATTAAGCGTAATTTGTCTTTTCAGCCCTTTTATACTGAAAGAAACGCAAGCTTATTGCAAACTCGACTGTAACAAATTCAAGTACACCATATGTTATCTTATTATAGCCTTAAGTTCAACGGCCATACTTGGCTCTTCTGCTTACGCATCTGAAGAATCTCCGTATGATTCAGGATATGATCATGGGTGCGATGATGTTAGAATATCCGATCCAGATGATAGATACATAAATCCAGATGGAAAAGGTTCAGAAAATCACACTGACAGATTTATGGACGGATATCATTACGGTTTTGCTGCGTGTTCTGGTAACGTACCAAATGTAAGGGGTACTACAGATTTAAGTTCATCTAGTGCATCAAGCGCAGAAAGTAACAACGAAAACAATAATGAAAATTCAATGAGTCAATCGCGGGAAACCAAGATCATAATTTGTGATAATGGGAAGTGCAATCCACAATGAACGAGCTAGCTATATTCTCAGTAGGCCTTAGCATGCACTGGTATTCGCGAATGGTTTACTATCACAAAACGGTCTCATTGATTATAATCTAGACAGAAGATGCTGACAACATAAGAATACTCAATGTACACTTTGCATATGCTAAACATGGACTAAGAATCAGCCTTATCCCAGCGTGGATGTAAGAAAAAGTTTATCTTTAAGCGGATTAGTATTCAGAATGAACAGATGTTTAAAGTCACTTTGCCTAATGGTCGTACTATTGTACCTGCCTTAGTTGTCATAGATATGCAGAATGGTTTTGTATCAAAGGGAGGATCTTACGATAAGATAGGATATAACACAACCATGTATAGAGAAGTAATTCCAAAGATTAAAGATTTAATAGAATTCTGCAGAAGTATAGGTATTCCTGTCTTTTACACCGAGGCAGTGAAGGAAGATAGTGGCATAGATATTCTTACAAACGTCCATAACATCTTACCAAAATCAAGACAGGAGAGGATGAAAGTACCGATCTGTGTTAGAGGTACTTGGGATGGAGTAACAATAGATGAACTAAAACCTAAGGAGAAAGATCCTGTTATTCTCAAACGAAGGGATTCTGCTTTCCAAGATACAGATTTCAGAATTATGCTTCAGAGTCAAAGCATTAATTTGTTAGTGTTCACTGGAATTGATACTTCTATTTGTGTAGAGACTTCATTAAGGGAAGGATTTAACACAGGCTATGATGTGATGATAATATCTGATGCCACGGCATCTGGTGACAAGAGACACTATGAAACAACTCTAGAAAGAGTGAAAGATTACTATGGATTGGTAATGGATACTGAGAAGTTCAAAGAAGTGATCGGGAAACTAGATAAGATGCGAAAAGGTGAAGCTAAGAAATTTTTGGAGTCACAAGAAGAAGCGAAAGCCTGGTTGGAGGAATTTAATTTACTAGACCCTAGGGAATTTCCTTCTGAACAAGTTAACCTTTAGAATAAGTTAGTAATGGTAGCCGGTCATAATACGAAAGTCGAATAGTCTATCTTTACCTCGAGTAGGTTTACTTGTTTGGCTACCAAGTTAAGATACCTAGATTCTCTACTTTATGCAGGCATTAAAGGTCTGGCAATAACCTCTATGGTTCATCATGATTTCAATCCTTATATCAATTATCATTTATTATAGAGTTGAACTGCATTAGTCACATATGCTGATTTCAATATCTATGCGGTGCTACTTATCTTAATTCCATAATACAGGATTGATTTTTGTGCTAAAAATCCTGAACTTAATTCCATAGCTGCATAACCAAAAAGTGTGATAAATAGTAAATATGAACTGGAAATGCGATTATAGATATAGCTATAATTTTGTTTATCACACTAATGTGAGGTTTGTTTTCTTTCTGGATAGTTAGTCATGTTGTTAGATATCGTAATCGTGTGATGCTAGTTATATCTAGAATGGATGTTACTGTATTTGGAGACTCACTGCTTTAAAGGTTCTTGCCACTTGCCGCAACCCAATCCACTCGGGCATCGGCCTGCTAGACTGTCATAAAGGCGTCGCCCAGAACGGCGTCTCGCTTGCCATAGACAGGGTAAACGCTATTGCCTAAAACATCGCATGTTTCGTGGCAGGAGGCATGTCGCTTATAGCAATGGTTACGCCGGGCGTTTAGAGCACGTCCCAGTTCAGCGGCGGAATGCCTCTAGTTCTGACTTCAGTCAAAAAGGTTCGCTCCTAAGAGCGAAGCACTACAGCTGCGGAGTCTAGAGTAGAGAATCTTGGTGAATTGAAGATAATAATCGTTAGCTAACTGCATGCCTAGAATTTTGACTACTTAAATCCAGGCTCATCTCTGCAATGCCTATGTTGGAGGCGATGGTATGTCTAGGTCTTTATGTAATATCATATACAACCCGGAAGCAATTAAACCTCCAAGAATGGGAGCTACCCAGTAAATCCACTGGTAGTCAAAGTTCCAAACAATTAGCGCAGGACCAAAAGAACGTGCTGGGTTCATGGATGCGCCACTTACGTTACCTCCCAATATGACATTAAATCCAAAGGCAAATCCTATCGCCAGAAGTCCGACAGCATACCCTATTTTATTTTTAACATTGTGTAATGTTGTTAATATGACATATACAGCAGTAAATGTCATAATAGTTTCCAATATTAATGCTCTATAAACAATATTATCTGCAGGAAGTGTGAGACTAGCAGCCATAGCGCCTCCAAACATTGAATATACTACAGCGGCACCGAGAGAAGCTCCTAATATTTGGCACGCAATATACAGTGCTGCTTCTTTTGCACGAATTTTTCTTGTTACTAGCAACGCTATTGTAACAGCCGGATTAATCTGAGCTCCAGAGCGATAGGCTGTAGCATACGTTATTGCAATTACAACAAAAGCAACAAGCAAACCTATTCCAATTGTACTATGCTTGTCGAGGCCAACTATTCCAACCAGTTTGTTGGGTCCAGCATATACAGTAGCTGCTGAGCAAACAGCATAAACGAGGATGAATGTGCCAACAATTTCAACCAGATATTTGATTCTTGACTCAGCCGCCAGATTAACATGTGACTTAACATGTGACAAACCTATCAAATGCACAATACACGTAATGTTAATACGCGTATTGTAAAAAGAATGGAGATAAATCAAATAGATCCTCTGCATTCCTTACAAAATATTACTGGCATAGAAGGAGTATTCAAATTGTACTATATCAGTTAGAACGAAATGGACAAACACCTTCATCTACCCACTAGAACTAGAGTTTATGGAAAGGTTTGGTCTCATAGTCTATGGATACTGGTACGCTGTAGACCTAACGCACGTTAAAATCTATTATTATTGTCTGGAAGTAGAGATTAATGAACTCCTCGGTGCCAATGTATTTTCAGGGCCTGCATAAAACCTAGATCATTACGTTGCTACGTAACGCCGCTCTTCATGGCAGACGTTCTTGGTATGAATGTTGATTGAGCAACATTCAGTGGGCTGACAGGTGTAGATGTTAAATTGAATGTTTAGACTCTGTATAAAGATAGATTAAACCAATAGTATTGATGGATAAAAAAAAGTTATAAGCTAAAGATGTACTAACTTATAGATAGTGCTAAGAAATTAAGGATATATGGAACTGAAAATGTTAATGTTACAATAGTTGTTTGCAAGTGATAGAGACGGAAGAAATTCTGTGACTTCAACTAAAACGAAAATTTCGGCATAAAGTATTTTATGAGAGGCTCTATAATGATAGAACGCCATTCACAGTACTCAGCGTTTTGAACAAGATTGTGCGATTTTGAAAGTAATCAGTCCTTCTATTGATACACCGAAAGAAGTAAATCCAGCTTTCTCAGCTTCACCCTCTGTTGGTTGCACAGCTATTGCTTCAAGAATAGATCTAGTGGATTGCTCTTGTTCATTATCATGTCTATTACTGCTGCTGCCGTCCACGAAAAGTTCTTACCGCCAAGGCCTGTTCCTGAAGCAGGATCAAAGTACTCTCTGAATCCGTGCTCTGCCACAAGTCTTAGTACCCCCTGTTTTATTCGTTCCGCCCTATCAGTGTACCCATATCGTAATAGGCCATACCTTATGGACCAACTTGTATTTATCCAGACTGGCCCTCTCCAATAATCGAGTGGTTTGAAGTCTGATTCCTTTTCGTCGACGCTTGCTATGGTATCATACTCGGCTACAAAATCCGCGCCGCTAATCCATTTTACGATTACTTCGGCCTCCTGATTTGATAGTAATCCGGTATAAATCGGTAATAGACATGAAATTGTTCTTTTCATGATCCTTTCACCTATTATAACATCGTAATCATAAAACAGACCATCATTTGAAGGGGCACAAAAAAACTTGCGAAAGTTTGTTTCTGTCCTGGATATCCATTCTGATATCTCCTCTGAGTCCTCCCCGATCAGTTTTGCAATTTGTAAAAGAGCCTGGTTAGCAACATATAATATGCTACTGAAAAGTACATCCTTGATCTTGAATGGATATTTCTCATACATTATTTTCCCATCATAGTTATACTCTTTCATGGTATCGACAAGGAAGATAAATTTATTATATTCATCATCAGAGGGACGTTCTGACTTTTCTCCTTCAGCTTTGATATCCAGTCTTTGGAATTTCGGCATCTTGGTGATCTTAACCCTTGCCAATGCATCATCCCAAATAGGAGAATCATCACGTCCTGATTCCCATGGGTGGAAGATTGTTACCAAGCCTGACTTTTCGGGATCACGTTCGGTCATAAGGTATCTGTGGAAACTCAAGAGATTTGGATAGACTCTTGTTAAGAACTCTTTAGTTTTTGCTTTATCTTTACTGTTGTGATGAATATAGAAACAAGCCATAGCATGCACAGGGGGCTGAGTCATTCCGGACGTTTTAACATGTTCTGGTGCGTTAGGAGAACGCGTAATATCATAATATTCAGGACTAGGAAAGTAAGTCTTTTCCTTCTCATTAAATACTATGTGAGGGATCATCCCATTCTTCCACTGACCGTCAAATAAATGTTCGAGTTCCTTCATCGATCGGTCTGTGTCAAAATATGAGTTCCCAATTGCAATCATGGCTGCATCCCAACTCCATTGATGAGGATACAATGCTCCTGAGGGTATTGTAAATTCACCAGTCCAGTTGCCATCTAGTACTTTTCTTGCAGATTCTACGAGCTCTGACTCATTCAATGGGTGTCATACATTAATCCTGCTTATATCTATTTACGAATATATACGTCTTATTGAATTTATACGAGTCAGATTTTCATAATGTCAATTAGAGACGCAATTGTAGTACCGCAGACACTGTTAGATTAATCAGAATTTCGAACCGACCAAGATGACTGGTAGAAGTATTTTTACATTTCCTCTCACCAATATCCTAAATCAACCAGCATCGTACTTAGTGTCCTATTTCTAGAGGGAAACGGCGAATATAATACCGTGATTAAATGTCTGAACAGTTCTGATGATCAAGTCAGGGTCACATCACTTTCATTTTTACATAAAATAAGTCTACATAATCTAAAGCCGTAACGGATGTAAGTCAACTATACGTTATGTCAAATACAAGTAGAATAATGATTCATGAGCAACCAGTTCTTCCTACATGAAAGTCTGCTTCATTACAGGATATGAGGTAAACTACAAGGCATTACAAGAAATATTCCCCGACATGACTCAAGAAAGTTATATTTCGAAACCAACTCCCTTAAGTGATTTAAAGAAACATATACTTCATTTATTGCAAAAATCAAAATTGCCATAATCATTCGCTAGTCACTAAATGATGCTGACCAAGGAAAAACTGAATTAATAGTACATATGGCAATCGAACAAATTTTCGATTCAAGATGTTACTTTTAAGAAAGATTTGTGTTAAATTATAAAATCACTAAAATGGTCAAGATAATAACTAAAAATCAATTAGCTAGAATGACTTCAGTTTATGGAATTAATTTGAAAACTGATTTTTCATAAGATAATGCCTCAAAGTTAAAATTCAATTCCTTAGCGTATTGGTAAGATCTTATTATTTCTTCTTCAGTAGGCGTTCATCTAATTATTCATTGCATCAGGAGTCAAACTAGGCTTCATTTGTGGTAACGTAATGTTTGCTGGAACGTCGAGAGATTCAGGATAAAGTTTGGCCCATCCTGATCCTAATGAGGCAGATACAAGCGGTTTCGCTTCCTCCTGAGAAATAGAAGGGCTATTTAGAGAATTGTTTGAATTTTCGGATTGCAATTTCTTAATATCTGGTGGTTTAGGCATACAATCTTTTCCACCACAGGTTATAACAACAAGTATGAGCCTGCAAAGCTCTATATATCACCTATATAAAAGTTGATAGTATATCCGACACGGGTAGGATAATATTGTATATTATAATTATCGTCATTGTAATTGTTACTAGAATCAAATGGACCAAACATGGAAGAAAGGTAACGAAGCGAATAATCGTAGCTGACTCTATTTTCTTTTCTGCAATAGCTTCTATTTTTATCTTTGATTCATTTTATAATATTGGTGTTCAAATTTTATATCTTATTCCTTATTTAATTCTGTTCTTAGCCTTCGAACATATTTCTTATATGTATTCAAATCGACTAATATCGTTCTGGAAGGATTCGAAGTCTGACTCTATTTATGTCAAGGGCGGAACACACATCCATTATGCATACATTATAGGAACAGCATCACGGCTTATAATATCAGTCTTGTTTATTGGCGGTTTGTTTGCACGTAGTCGAGAAGGGATTATACATGTTGATAATTCTGCAGCAGTACTTGCAATCATAGCGTTTGATTTATTATTAATGATTTGTTCCGGCTTGCTAATAGGGATAAATAGAAGGGTATTTGTTCGATACAATTTGATTAAGGAAGGAAAAGAAAGGATCTCAGAAAGTTAGATATATAGTTTCTCTTGTTTCAATCCTAAATACTATTAAATACTATTAATGGCTACTTGCATCCTTAGCTAATGGACCCTAGTACTTCTGTCCTTAGTGTTTCATACTACACAAAAAAAGTGTTACCTATCGAGTATAGGTGGCTCCAGTCCTTATACTCATGGTATAGTCCATCAAACAGCGGATGTCGAGTCATCGGGACTAAAGGTCCTGGGATCTAGCAAATTGAATTCTTCCACAAAAGCCCTGAGTCTTCCTGCATCTCGTTGTGAATCTACCTCGCCCTCTCTCATCTTTCCACATTTTCAACAGCTCTATTGAAGCGTTCACTATCCATCACTAATCCGTAGTAGTCTCTACACAATCTGTCACATAAGAGTCGAAATGGCCTTAATATGAATCTCGTCTTATGACATTACTAAGGCATTAACTTGTATTCACAAAATATTCAATCTCGAATTGGAATTACCATATGTTACGTGGTACTGATTTCGTTGACCATTTGCAACTTTTCTCCGCTGATAAACTGTGAATCTCGCGCCGGTAGACACGAACCAAGTTACTGTCGCATCACAGTTTAAGCCAACACAGGATCTGCAAGTCATAATTATTAGCTGCGAGTGCATTTATACTCTGTTTCAAATTATGAGTGGTAGCTGATGCGGAACCGCTATGCAACTCAGCGACACTAGTTTCTATATCACATACGAAATAGCATTAAGTTTAGTCGAACCCATGTTACGCTTGAACCATCCCGTACTCCCACACAGTGTGACTCCATAATAATAAATATACAAGATAGTGTGAATGAGATTTATGAAACCCAACGTCAACAGGGCTTTAATATTTCAAGGAGGGGGTTCGCTTGGTGCATATGAGGCAGGTGCTTACAAAGCTATCAATGAGGATCTTTCAGCATACTTTAGATCAGAAGGCAGGGAGAACGAGCCGATATTTCATATCGTATCTGGAACGTCAATAGGCGCGATAAATGCTGCTTTATTGGTAAGTTATGTTAAGGAAAATAAAACATGGGAAGGATCTTGTGAAAGACTTGTCGATTTTTGGGAATATCTTTCTACACAACCAGTTATTGAAAACATTCCTTACTTTAAATCCTATTGGGATTCTTGGCGTAAATTGGATAGACGAATTGCATCTGGAGAATCAGCCAGAAGATATTTCAGCACTAAGGAATTTATTTTGAAGGGAGTTCCTAACGTATTTGTACCTAAGACGCCCCTGCCAGACCATAGGTTTTTTGATCCATCAAATACGTGGTATATCTATGACAACATACCGTTAAAGGAAAGTCTGGAAAAGTTCTCAAAATTTCCTATTGCTACACG
>Ga0115851_100527_pt1 | contig 17384 bp, 17 predicted proteins | sample InSIn2gowninarea_FD_83865 | JGI IMG/M metagenome (GOLD analysis project Ga0115851, IMG submission 83865)
TGGGTAGGTCGAACTATTGGAAGCAAATGGAAAAGGAACACCGAGTGGGATCAAAGAAACTAGCGGACTGATCACTAAATAGATACAAATAGGTCCAAATTCTGACATCACCACAGCCCACTTGGTTCTCTCGCTCCTTTCTCGCGGAGCGGCATACCGGAAAAAAGTTATCGGATCGGAATCGATGACTTAAGACCCTTTCTAAAGGGCATTTTCAAGGGCGTGACTTGCCATTTCAGAGAAGGGAAAGGCTTCTCCGTCGTAGGCGACCGAGGGTGCCGCCTAGAAAAAGATCTAGACTAGACTAAGGACTCTCAGGAAGGACTAGAGCCCGAAAACAGTGAATCTAGATCTTTTCTTCTTTCTTCTCTTATGACATTTGTCTCACTTATGAGCTTTGACTCACTTTTTTCTTAGCTTAGGAAAGAAGGAAGAAGACCATTGATCTTATAATACGTCACCGGTGTACTTACTTCAACACAAGAACCGTGGGCCTCTTCGATAGAAGCACTTTCTTTTCTTAGCCCCGTATCTACTTTTTTTCCCGGAACACTGACTTCACCTTCAAGTTCAGATAGTGAGAGAGTGAAAAAGACGGCACAACGTTGATACACAGTTCATTGATAAAGAAACCATGTCACGAGTTTGGCCAATTGCTCTCGGAGACCTGCTAGGCGAGATTCCGCTTTAGTTGCTGCCAAGGCTTTCAATGATAAGAAAGCAGGGGCGGAAAGAAAGCTTTTTCCTTTTCGCCGGGAGAGCTCTGACACATTCTCCTTAGAACAAGAAAGGATAGGAAAATGGTGATACAAAAGAATCACCAGTCCCGCCATACAAGACAAATCAAATAAGATAAGGAAACCTCTAACAATAAAGAACATGTCCTACAACCAACCGCATACACATACCCTCGATACAAAGCAAGAAAGAAAGCAAACTCAGTCCTCGCCTCGGGTGAGCCAACAAGTAAAGGGACTTCACACACTAAGAAGATAATCATTATCTGAGAAAGAGCTTCAAAGAGAAGTGTAATAAAATAAGATGAAAGATTTTCCTTTTTTCATACTACGACATTTCCTACGAGACGGATTGAGGACTGACGGAGAGACTGAGTCAAGCACTACAAGAATTAGCACAAGGATTAGTGCTGGAAAGGTTGATACGATTGATTCGAAGCAAAGGAAATGCTTCTCCGCTACGGGAGATGCTAGAAGAAAAGAAGAGAAGCCCCCGGGGGCTATTACACAGACTAGGAGACAACCGGAAAGCTATTCCCTTGCAACAACCAAAAAGCAGTAAGCCTTCCTTCCAACAATGGTAGGGTTTGGAATGCTTACGGAATGGAAAGCTAGGACGAAAGGGCCAGCATCATACATAGGGACTACGGGATATACGTAATAGCCGGACTAAGATATTTTAAAAACTAGTAAAGAAAAGGCAATAGCCCCTTCCACGACTAAGAAAGTTGGCAATGGGGATAGACCTGAAGCCTTCGCTTTTACGGAATACGGGATAGTACGGTAGTAATGGGCGGAAGAAGTAAGCTGGCTGGCGGGATAGAGGGGAAGTAAGGTTACACGATCGAAGACATCAACTGAGGAAAGAAAAAGGATTCCTTTCGACGGGAAAGCTGTTAACAAGCAGCAAGCAAAAAAGCATTGAAAGCGGAAAGAGAAGTTTTTTCAAATAAAGCAAGAAGAAAATGAAACCTTACCACAATAAGACCATCGGGGGATGGAGATAGACCTCCAAGCACATGAACTCGATCTACTGGACGGACTAAGAGGGAATAGACGGGAAGCAAGCATGGAAGCACTCAAGCTAAAGCAAATGCACCTTACAACACTTCGAAAGCTAATGCAAGGTTAAGGTACCTCACTAAAGGGGCTAGGGAAATGATCCTAGACAAGGAAGAATATAACCTCGATCGGACCTTAGTCTGGATTCGAAATCAAAGAAGAAGCAAAAGAAAGAAGGGATTCGCTTACAGAATTCATTTCCATATTAGGAAAGTACTTCTTTCTGGTAAGTCTTCTCGGGCAGTATACCCTGATTGAATGCTATCACATCTTACTGATTAGGCTTTCCGTTTATTAAGGAGTGTGAAGCATGGGATCAGGAGTTATCAACGAGAAGTAGCTCGTATAGAGGGCTAGATCAGGCTTGCATAAGACCTAAACCATGCTCTTACTATGTTATCTTTACCTATGTGGTTGTCAACTAGAAGGCTTATTCTTAGAAGAAGGAGTCGCTCAATCAAAGACAGTTCAATTCGATCTTAGCCGATCTAAGGTTTACCCTCTCTCCGGCCCCGTTTTGGTGCACTATTGGAGAGCTCACTGGGCCCGCCGCTTTCTCAATCGAAAATGGAAACTGTCAAGATTAGCGTACTGAACGATTTCTATTATTATCTATGTTATTTCAGGATTGATTTTCGTTGATCGGATCGGGGTGCGAACCCGAAGTAAATTCATTCTCTTTGGCTGAAGTCAATCTTCATCAAGACAGCTGACCGAGTCGAAACCTACTGCTCAAGTCTGACGAATGCCGTTCATGAGCTGGTAAAGTCGAGATCAATCAACTGGGATCGGATCGCCACACCCGGCTTTCCTGGTGAAAAGAAAAGAGTCGCTTTCCTTCCTTGGCTAGTTCAAAAAGGCTTTTTCCACTTTGCTTTGTTCATACAAGAAGTAATAAAGAAGTGACAATTAAGATTCATAAGACTTCCCGCTCGGAAGAACTGGCTTTTCAACTGAAAGGAGGTGGAAGCTCTACTAAGACGGAGATGGAAAGGAGGGCACTTAGCTCGGCGTTAGGTAGTTAGGAGCGAAGGTAGTACGAGGCAGAGCCAAGACAAAGAGAGGATGGAACCATCAATACGTCAAGGAGAGAGTTTCACTCTTGCCAGGTGGGGAAGCTTGACTTTGACTTCGGGAATCAGATTGATTTTTTAATGGGGCGAGGCTAATTTACTTTATTTTAAGTTAATCCGATAGAAAGCGATGCCTACTAGACTGGCTCGAATAAGCCTTTAAATAGTCTCATAGCTTCTTCACCTAGCAGAAGCAGAAGTAAGAGACGCAAGGAAAGAAAAAAGCTTGTCCGAGGCAAAGAAAGCCTAAACCTTCACTAGATAGAGTTGGAGCTTTCTTTTGAGTTGCATCTAGTTCAGTAGGTGCCCTGATAGTCGTGAAAGTCAAGCTGCTTCCTTCTCTCCTTGCAGTCGAGCCTATAGCCTATTACTAACCTTGTTAATCCTTAGAGAATGAATGCAAGGTTGACTCTTCATTCTTCGGCAGGAGGAGAAGTGGATTCCCTTCCAAAGAACAAGGAATCCTTGATGCTTCTCAAATGTCTTGAAGAATGCTCTCCTTGATGTGAGGTAAATGTGAGGGAAAGAAAGAAGTGAAGGGCTAAGTCAGTTCACAGTTAAACTCCGAGAGGGGAGTCTTAATTCCACTCCGATCCTAGTTAGCCGAGTAGCTTGAAAGCAATCTACCTTTAGCTAATAGCTAGATTCGTTCTCCCCAATACTGATTAGTTGGTCGAGCACCTTGTCCCCTATTCCTTCGATCGGAACTGGCAACTTAACGTGTTCCCCCCTTCCCTGGGGTATCCCCTCCCCGTCTTCGTTTGTAAAGTAATCTTCCCTCCTGAGTAAGTACCTCAAAAACCTTTAAGTAGAGTGAGTTCCCTTGGGAAAGCTACCTTATGTTGGGGATCCTTCCTCTGTTGAGCTAGGAACCTACCCACTTTGTAAAGCTTCTCCAGATTCTGTTATTAAACCCGCTCAAAACTACAACTAGACTACCAGTAGAGGAACTTAACGGGCAAGAAGACCTAATAATAGGAAGAAAAAAAGGTGCTATCCCAATAGGTTCCGGATCGGATCGAGCAATAAGTGAAGGAGCTTGACCAATCCCAATGAGGGAAGTTGCTGAAAGAGAAAGGGACATCTTGAACTCAGGGGGAAGGGACCTTAACGACAACAAAAGAAGTGCGTGCATTTCCCGATCAAAGAAAGAAGCCCTTGAACTCACCTTCATTCAACAATGAAACTTCACGTATGAACTCTGCTCGGGATTGGACTCTTCTCACGAATTGGATTTGAACCAATATCAAGCTACTTTCCTTTTAGTAGATCGTGAGTGGGTCTGTCGTCCTCCTTATTATAGTCCTCCTAAAATCAATAGCATTTCGTCGGAATACATCCTGTCTTTTCACCTTAGTAGTCCTATGCATAGTCAGTACTATAGCCCCAATCATGGCTACTAATAAAATAAGACTAGGAACCAAAAACCAGACGGAATAGTAGGTATAAAGTAAATTGCCCAATGTTTCCAAATTAGTCCAACTTCGTACCTTTCCGGCATAAACCGTATATCTCAGAGAGGTCGTATTTCTTTGGGTTGGTAGTAATGGAATGGTTTCATTATCTAAAATGAAGAACATTTCCCACCAAAGGATCAGTCCAATAATACCACTCACTGGTAAATAGCGCAATACTTCTTCGTGAATCTCCGCTATTTGAATATGGAACATCATAACAACGAATAGGAATGAAACGGCTATAGCTCCTATATGAACTACTGGGAAGATCATAGCGGAGAAGTCAAGACCTAACAAAAGAAGTAAACCTGAAGTGTCGCGAAAGACTGGGATGGGAAACAAAACGGAATGTACCGGATTTTTAGCACGTACAACCATCAAACCAGAGACCAAAGCAGGGCTCGACAAAACAGAAAGTATCATTGGTACGTCGTCCTTCCCTGAAATGGAACTTTCATGCTGGAGCAAGAACTAGCATGAAAGTCGATCTATTACGACCAGCGCGGTTGTTCGTATTTCATTTTCTTCTTCCAAGCCAAGCCCTTCTTAGAAAGCACTCACTGAGTTACTTACGGAATCTCAAATCTCTCTCGACGCCGAGAATTTTTTATGTGTCCAGGTCGATCAGAGGTTAGGCTTGCTTCTCCCCTACCTTTTAGCGTTCTGGGCCCCTGAAAAAATAAAGAAACCCGAAATCAAAAAGAAAGAAGAAAAATTGGGCCATGTTTCCCGAGAGAGGCCGCCTTCTCTCAGGCCAGCAGTCTTCTACTTCTAGTCGACTGCTCCATGACGGGCTTCCCTCTTTCCTGGGCTCTGCTCGCTCGTCTACGCTCCGACCCAGCAAGTAATAATTGAAAAACGATCTTTCCTTGCCTGCATTAAGATTTAAAACTTGTCGTCAAAAAAAAAGGCAATCAATCAGAATCAAGATCTAGACTATCTTCTATCCGGATAGATATGTCCCTATGAGCGACTACGCCGATCTTTATATGTTTTGGCCACGTCCGTTTCCGCTCCGAAGAGGAAGGTTTAGATCTTTCAATCTTATGTCGTGAGGGATGTGACCTATGTTAGGTCCATAAGATACCACAGCTTTTGGTGTTCTATGATTCACCTCCGAATAATGAGTAGGTAGTTCGATCCTTTTGATTCTTCTCTTCATAGTAAACTGATGGGGGGACGCGGAGCAATAGGTCGAATTACTATATAAAGAAGAGTTGTAAACTATAGGACTTCTTGTTCGAGTAGGAATATTTCGGTTTTTCTCGTTCCTTCTCTTCAATAAGAATAGGGATTTGAAATGATACAAATTCCTCTTCATTCTGTTGTGCTCAGCGAAGGAACTGCCTAAGCATACTTTTTCGGATCCAAACTTCTTTGTTCTTTCTAAGTCTTCTTCTTGCATAGAAGAACGCAACTGTTGCAAAAACCGGGATTTTAGTAGTAGGCGGCACCCCCTCTTAGTTTTGAGTAGGTGGAACCATTCTGTTTTGGTTCTTCTCCACATTCTTACCGGGTGATCCAGGAATTTGCCTATGATTTTTTCAACTGAAATTTCGATATAGAAAGATCTCCTTATTTCTTCACCGCGGATTCTCGCGTCATTTTCTTGAAAAGATATTAGATCACCGTGGGACACTTTCAAATGAGTAATGCTTACCATTCCATTATTCACACAAAGCCTTCGATGACTTATCGGCTGCCTTGCTTGAGGAATAGTTTCACAAAAATGGAGACGAACCAGAATAACGTCCAATCTAGTTTCTGGATTGAGTGGAAAAGGGATATATGAAGTTCGTTCTGTTCCTCTGTGCATCTCTGTGATAGGTAAATTCCCATGAAAAAGGGGCAACTTTCGTGTAGTTTGTGATTGGATGTAACTGTTAAGATTTTCTCTCGGATAAATCTTTCTCTTAATAGATCTCTTCTTGTTCCTCAATCTTCGGAGAATGCGGCGTTGTATTATTGTAAGTTCTCTGTTCCGAACATTTCCTGAAAGTAGACGACAAGTTTTAAATCTTAATGCAGGCAAGGCATATCTCGTTGAATCAGTCTTTTTCGCCACATCGCGTATAACGGGAATCGAACCCCCTCTGCTGCTGGCGAGCGGATGGAGAATGTTCTACTTCGATCCAGCAACTTGTTAGGAGTAGGTTTTGGCTTGCCCCTTTCTATTATATTAGTAAAGCGCTAACGAGCAAGAAAACGGATGCGCTAACGCGAAACGGCTTTCTAAAGCTCAATTCGTTGCTTTGTTCTATAGTAAGGGGCCCTTTCTTGCAGGATGCCGGGTGCACAGAAACGCCCAACCTATACAAGGGGTTTCCGCCTTCATTTGGTCGTGCTGCTATGATGTAACGTGCGGTCGTCCCGAGGCAGCAGGATGTATGGTATAGGGCTCCCATTTTCTCTCCCTTAAAGTCCTTTATAGATTTCGAGTCGGGAATAGAGCAGTGGCTTATTCGGCGCTATATCACACACAATTCATTCATTCTCGGGTATAGCTGTTCACGAAACGTGGCATGGGACATCTGCAGGCGGCGGGAGTCTGACATCCGAGCGAGAGGTCAGACCAATCCCATTCATCCTGGTCCGATCCGAACGGATCTTGTTGAATGAATTGATCCATTGTTGTATGCCCTACTTCTTAGTTCATTTTTTCCTACTTGGACCCGCCGTACTTCCTTTGACTACTCCTGAGATATAGTGGAAACATTTTGTTATGGTGGAGAGTGGGGAGTGAAAACACCAATGCAGCAGAGAACGACCGCATGAATCGGATCCACTTATATTAAGACAGACGACCGAGAAAGAAAGGCTCCACGCTCTCCAAGTGGTTGATCTTAGCGTGCTAGCCGCTGCTTCATTTCGTATAGTGATAACGCTTTCTCTTTCTTAGCGCTCCGCCCCCCCTTGTATAGTAAGCGGAACTCTGGTTGCACGGCTTTCTCTTATAGGGGTCTATTTTCTCTGACTTGACTCAGCTTGACCTACTTGACTCAGCGGTTAGAGTATCGCTTTCATACGGCGAGAGTCATTGGTTCAAATCCAATAGTAGGTAAAACCGGCCGAAACCCCTGTTTTTGCCAGCATGACAGCAAGCACGGACTGGCAGCAAGGAGTCAACTGAATGACCAAAGCATCGGTTCCTTCCACTTGTGGCCTTCTTCGACCGCCTTGACACCTTAATCTCAAGGAACCCCCCCTCTCTTCTTCTCTTCATGTATGTGAGCTGCCTGCCCCGTCCCGAATAGACGAACAAGAACAAGCTGAAGAAAGGCGCGAGAGAGAGAGTTGAGTATCAACTCACCTCCCCTCTTCCACAATTAGGTGAAGACCAGAGGTGGAGCGAGATACCTCCATGCCGAGAAAGTAATGCAGCGGATGAAAGAGACAAATGAAATGGGTTGCCAAGCTCCTTGATGAAATCGAATTAAAGAGACAAATCATTCCCGGTGAGAATGTTGTCGTCAACGTATAAAAGAAGGATGAGGCAACGGCCATGACGTCGACGAACAAAGATGGAAGAATCCGCACGGCTACAGTGGAACCCTTTCTCAAAAATGAAGCAGTGAGAAACGAGCTAAATTTCTGAAAGCAGGCACCAAGAGCTAGGAAGGGGGCCTGCTTTAGCTTGTCGGAGGCCGTAACGTAAATCGCTTTCTTGAGCTTGCATACCAAGTTAGGATTCCTAGGAGAAGAGAAGCCTGGAGTTGGAGGAGGCTGAATAGAAACTTATTCTTGCGGATCCCCCCTTCCCTTATGTTGTTGAAAGGCATTCTTCACGTCAAGTTGAAATAAGGGCTACTTTTTGATTGCAGCCAAGGCAAGAATGCCACGAATGGTGGTCATTTTAGCAGCCTGGGGCAAATGTTTTCCCTATCTTTAAAGGGGTTCGACTCAATATTCTTGAAAAGGAATCCTTTAGCTACTAATCTAGCTTTGTATCTCTCTACCGAGCCATCTGCTTTATGCTTGATCTTGTAAATCCACTTGCAGCCAATGGCTTGTTTCCCTGCAGGCAATGAGACTAAGTCTGATTCTTTTTTTCTGGGCATTTCTTTCTTCCTGCATAGCATCTCTCCAGCAAGAATGATTGAAGGCTTCAGCAAATGGTTCAGGTTCATGAGAAGATTGAACTGACATGAGGTAAGCTCGATGTTTTGGGGAAAACGATTCATAAGATAAGACAACAATCCTTCAACGGGATAAGAAACTTGAGAGGATCGACGAACCTGAGAGAGGGATCCAGAATCTGAGGAAGCAACTGGGCTAGACTGCGGATCTTCTGGAGTAGTCTTAGCCTGGGAAACATAATGTAATCGCCGCCGAGAATAAACATGCTGTGCCGGGTGACTTGAATCCTCTGAGGTCAGCTGAACAGGCGGCAGAAGATGCTGGCCTGAAGAGTGAGGCTGATCCGTAACATCAACTGCAGAAGAATGAGGTTCGAGTTGATGAACAGGAGAAGGCCGCAATACATCTCCATCACCATTCTCCCCCGGGGCTGATGAATTAGGTTAAGGAAAATATGAGGCGACCTCATTAAAGAGAACATTCAAGGATACATCGAGTCTCTTGGATTTCACGTCATAGCATCTATATCCGGACTGAGCATATCCAAGAAAGATACAAGTGATTGCCTAGGGGACAATTTCTCTCTTAACTGCGCAGGAATATGAACAAAACACGTGCATCCAAACACTCGCAAATGCCTATAGGATGGTGCTGCCCCAGTAAGAAGTTCGTGAGGTACCGCTGCAGCTTATTCACTCTCTCTTCCCCCCCAAAGAAAGGAGAGAGATGTCCCGTCCCTTCTTTATGCACATCCATATACATAGCCAGACACAAAGGTGTACAATCCGGTCCAAATCTGTGGTTCTTTAAGTTCATTCACTGTAGGTTCTCTTACTTGCTCTAGTGGCTGGCAAACGCCAACCGAGAGGGGAGAACGAATAGCTCAGGAATCGACTGATTCCGAGCGGACTCGTGGAGCTGCTGCTTGGATTATCGTAGAATAAGAGGAGCCATCTTAGGAAATGACTTAACTTAAAAGACAGATGCCGCCGCTGCGAGGCGAGGGAGTCACTTGTCTGGTCTTGCGGTGCACTCACTCCCGTTACGAGAATGAAATGACGCCCCAGCTCGACTCGAGACCAAGACTCCTTACAACTCGCACCAATAGCGGCACTGAGCGGCCGGAGATTTATAAAAAAGGCAGCCCAGCCGCCCCTCCCCCCTAGCCGCCTACCTACTCGTGTTCGTAGCTCGATCGGAGGTCAAGAGTGTGGTCCGGCGAAAAAACAGAAGTCGTCCGTATCAAGTGATACGTGAATTGCTCAGTAGTGCTTCGCCACTACCGTAGCTGGCGGAAATAGCTTAATGGTAGAGCATAGCCTTGCCAAGGCTGAGGTTGAGGGTTCAAGTCCCTCCTTCCGCTCCTGGCTTCGTCGTTTAGTGGTAACGAGTGGAGTAGGCAGCGAGTGGAGTGCATAAGCCCCTTTAGAGAAAGGGGCAAGCCAAAACCTACTCCTAACAAGTTGCTGGCTTTTCAGCCCTTGCGCGCTAGCGTTTTCCCTTACTAGTAAAGGGGCTGCTAGTTGTAGCGCGCAGTGTACTAGTGAATAGGAAAAGCGGATTGAGATTACCAATGACGGATGGAGGTTGAGGATAGAACATGTTCGGTGCCTCGCCCTTGTCTCCTTCGCCGGAGACTGCAAATGATGGGAATCCTATCGATAAAGAAGAGGCATAGGCATCGCCTCTCGATCCAATCCGTCTTCCCTGGCTTCCCCAACACACTCTTGATACGAAAGAAACCTCCCGCCATAGAGAAGAGATCTAAAGTCTGGGTCCCCTCGATCACCCTTACCTTGAACCTGAACTGGTCGAGAGAGATGAACCCGCACCACATTTTCATTTTATAACCCTCGAACCGAAACCCCCAGCTAGAAATGGAATTCCAGAACCTAAACAACTCAGTTGAGAGCTCCGTGACCGGTTCAAGGGAAGGTCCACCAATGATTGATAGGCCACCCCCCGCCCATCCGTCTCGTGATCCCTCATTCCACTAATTCGTTGTTACTGATTCATTCAAGGCATAGACTCCCCACTTCTTTGTCTTATTAGCGCGGGTGTTCGTCAACGATGAAAGCCGCTGAACTTAAGACTCGAGTTGAGAAAGAGGGCTAGGCCCAGGAGAGGAGGGCTTTCAGGGACTGGGGAAGGCGGGTGGATTATAGAGCTAGGGGCGGATCGAAGGTTGGTTTGTCCATTGGAATTGGGCATGGACGAGCCTCGACTGGGCTGGGCCAGCATTGATGAAAAAATGACAAAATCAAAACTTCTCCCATCGCATCATTCACCGGTGTAGGATTAAAGATTAGGTCCAGGATTCGAGTAAAATCGACCTTCCCTCTCATCTCAGGGTGAGGCAAGGAATTCAATACTCCGATCTTACTGGGGATTCATCACTGGCTAGGGCTTTCGAATCAAAGCATGGGCATCTGCAACTAAGAGGGAGCAGTAGATCGTCGATTGAAAAGCCAGGTAAGTAAACTTCTATTGATTATTGATTCGACTAGAGGGACTCCTAGCAACAAACTTGTATGAAGGGGCCCCATGGAGACGCAGGAGATGCAGGAGCCGCCAGCCGGATCGACCAATAAATGATATATAGGCCAGAGGGATGGACTCATTCGACTAATTAGTGATCCCTGGCCCTACCTAACAAAGAGATGTCCCTGAAATAGGGGATTAATTGATCGGAAAGCTCGGGCAGGAGTAGGACATTCCATAAAAATCTTTCTGATCCGCTAGCTGGTGGTCCTCTCAAATCCCATTTTTTCATCGACAGGTAGGGTGAATTCTAAGGTTCCTTATTCCGGTTGTAAAGCGGAAGAAGAGGGAGAATGGGCACAGCCCCACCAGCAGCCCGCGTTTTCGACCCGAAAGGAATTGAAAATGAAACAAGAATCTGTGTTCACTATCTATGGAGTGGAATGACTATCCTTAATCTCCTCTTCCCTATCTCCCCCCCCCTTTTTTGCCTTTTTTTTCCTTTCTCGCCGGCAGGAGAATCCATTTCTTTTTTTGTATTGTTTATTACGATTGATCTGTAGTTCAAGGGCACTCTTCCTAATCCGAGTTTGAGATGGAATAAGACCCAGACGTAGAGTCCCGTCGGCCGGGAAGGGATTTTTTCTATTGATTTTTGACTCCCTTCTGGCCTTACCTTTAAATAAGGGGTTCTTCTCTTTCTCCACGAGGGAAAGCCCTTTCCAGATGGAGTAGTGCATCTCTGTCTTGAAAGCCCGCCCTACAGATAGGAGTTCCTCTCTCTACTGCCTATCCTACTCGAAGACTCTTTTTCGTGGTGGAGTGCTTCGAGTAGGATCCGATCCCATCCCCGGCAGTCAAACCCCTTCCTGACCCGGCTCACCTGCCTCTGAAGCTGGAATGCCTTTATAGAGGAGGCTACCCGAGGAATCGAATCGAAAAGTTTTAAGTGGGATGTGGAATGTGATTTTGGTGATGGATAGTGGTTATGAAATCAGTTCTGCATCAGATGATGAGCCCATGCGATAACTTTCTCTTTTATTGGCGCCCGATAGGTAGGCTATTGGATTGAGTCGAAAGCCTACCAACGCATAAAGGTTCCGATTCGAGCGAGAGCCCGAACGGGGGAGGCGAGAACATCTTGATCGAAAGCTCCACTGTTCTGAATAGTGAGAAAGACTTTTCAAAATTCGATCAAATCGATCGAGAATCTCATCATCTGTTAGGTAGGCCAACCGACCGACCGAGTTGGGCTGGGCGTCCATGTCACAGAACCTTTCTTTCTAGCCAAGAATCCCATTATTGATCGAATCGGGGCGGATCCAATTCATTGGCAAATGAAAAATCTACCGTTTTAACACTCAGAAAAAAAAACCTAGAAAAGTGGAAGAGTCACTAAGACAAGAGCTAGGTAAGCAAGCAAGAAGGAGAGGCTAGAAAAGGCGAGGCAAGGGGCTCTCCATCTCTAGGAAGATTGTGTCCAGGATCTGGTAATCTAAGCCTTGCTTCTTCTGGTCGGCTCGTATTAGCCTGCGCTTTATTACAGGTAGTCATTCCCTCCGTTCGTTCCTTTAGTCTTTTCAACGGTACTTGAATCTTAAGTCGCGGTCATGTCTCGCCCCCCCAGTTTAGTGACCGGTTCCATGTTTTCCCCGAATTTCATCAGTTCCAGGCTCAAGTGCCTGCTCATCCATCTTCATTCCAAAGGCGAACATTTCCATTGAGTGACTGTAACTGCTATGGTTTACAGTCAATAGTTCTTAACCAACCCTTTTTCGCCGAGCTTTATAAAGCTTTAAGAGAGAATAGGGAGTAAGGGGGACCTTCGCTTCATTAGAAATTTGACCCGGACCTTCTTTCTTCTCCTGCGGAGCCCTGAGAAAGTAACCGGCGGCCGGTAGCTCTACTAAGCGAAGAACCGCTCGCTGCCTTTTCTTCGCGAATAACATGTGCAGGTAGCCTAGGAGAAGAGAAGCAAGCTACCTTCGCCTACCTCCCATCTATATCTATAGGCGGCAATGGTAAGAGCTGGTAAGCATGATAACTGTATCGACGGCCGGGGCCGGCGCTCCGCGTTCTATCTAGGTTCCGCTCTTACGTACGCCCCACCTCACATAGAAGAAGGGGAACCCCTTCCATAGAAGAACCCGTGTGGGTGGGAGGGGATTCCATAATTCATTCATCAGATACGTCTTCTTCCGTGATCCATTTCATGTCAACTCTAATTAGTTATCAAAAGGCCTACTTTACAAAGGGAACGTCGTTTCCCGGGAACCTTGCAACCTTGCGGTTCCCGGTCACCGGCCGCATCGGCCCGGTAACCTTCGTCACCGTCGGTTCCTGCAATCAAGCCTTTTTTTTTTTTTTTTATGGCTTTCTTTCTTAAGGGCTTGCGGTTCATTACACAAAGGCTTTCAGTGAACTATTGAAGCTATCGAGAGAGTACAAAATGCTGACGGTGACGAAGGTTACCGACTTTCGGTGGACGCGGAGCCAACGAGTTCAGTCGAACAGCGTAACGAGTCTAAGGTTACAGAAGCGTTCGCCCACTTTGATAGGTATAGCATTGCAAGCAAATAGAGCAGAGAGCTTACCGTTTGTTTCTATTAGAGTCGCGAGCTTGTTGTAGTTGGTCTTTAAAGGGAGAACCTTACTGCTTACTTGCTATATCCCCGCGTTCTTGCACGGCTCGGCTCGTTCTTCGAGCCCTGCTTTTCCCTTCCCCCTCTCCCCGTTCTAACGTCCAAAACAAGGCCGTATGGAGTATAGCCAAGTGGTAAGGCATCGGTTTTTGGTACCGGCATGCAAAGGTTCGAATCCTTTTACTCCAGATTATTAACACCCGATCGGATCTGTCAAGAACGAGCTGACGACTACAGGGGAAGCGGCTGACTGCAGTCCCTGGGCCCACCAGCTTGTAGCAAGCCAAAAGTTTGACTTGAACCTACTTTGCTAATAGAAGAGATAGAAGGGAAAGACAGACGGCAGAAAGCAATCCCTTCCAGGCCAGAGGTCTTCTTTCTTCTGTCGCCCTGCTAGCTCAAATCTCGTACTCTATTTATACTATACCTGAAATCACTATCGAAAAAGGGCTCTCTTTTTAGGCTAGGGAGTGAATTCCACTTTAGACAAGTCTAGCAAAGCAGCTCATCTGGTAAGACGGTCATCCGTCCAACCTCTATCAATCGGTCTTTCCTCTTTCAATCGCTTGAATCGGTCCAACCGGGAATCTTGAATCTCTAACGATCGCATCTGTCTGACTGATGGGATAGATCGGCTCTATGGCCGCTTTTCCTTAAACTTCAGCCCTCTTTAAGCTCTCTTCTAGGGAATTTTCTTGGTCTAGTAACAAGTCTCGATAAGCTGTCGCAATCAGGCAATTCGTTAAAAAAGATATCTTATCGATCTGTTTTTCAATACTTCCTATCTTCCTGCTTGGGAATCCGTATCTGTTGCAATCGCTCATTTGTTCTGTTCTGTCGCAACTCTCGCATCTGGAATACGGGAAAATTATCCCATATTAACCTTTTTGTGAATATCTCTTCTATTGCTTGTTAGCATTGGCTATCGGTCAATTTCGATTCCTTTCTTTATAAATATTTTGTCTCCTTCATTGATGACTATTCTAGAGTGACTTGAATCTATCTTATGAAATCTAAGAATGAAGTTCCTTTGATTTTCCGGTTATTTCATAAGATGATAAAAAACTCAGTGTGGTATAAATGTTAAGATTTTGAGATCTGACTGACAATGGGGGAGAATAGTTCTCCAAGAACTTTCAAGCTTATCTGCAGAAACAAGGGATTGACTCTCAAACTACCTGCCCATATACCCCCCAAAAAAATGGAGTAGCTGAGCGAAAAAATCGGCATCTTCGGAGGTTACCCGTGCTCTTCTCACCGAGATGAAGGTAGCTAATACTGGTAAGAAGCTGTCTTAACTGCATGTTATTTTATTTTTCGTATGTCCGTTCTAAGTGGTAAATCTCCTATTCAAGTGTTGAAACCTGACTCACCCCTGTCTTTCCTATTTCTCTTCGTGTTTTTGGTTGTGTTTGCTTTGTTCATGACTTGAGTCCTCTCAGAAACAAACTTGATTATAAGTCTTTCAAATGTGTCTATGTTGGGTATTCTAGCTCTCAGAAGGGCTACAAGTTTTATCACCCCAAAACAAATAAAAGATTTGTGTCTATGGATGTCATCACTTTCTTTGAAAATCTTTCTTATTTCTTTTCTCTGATAATTGTAGTACTCTTTCGGATCCCTACTCTCCTCAGGGGGGGTATTGAGGTCTGGGGGAGAGTAGTGTTCTTCCTGTCGTCAGTTAAAATATTCCCATGTCTAAAGTGGAAAATTATATGGATTCGAAAGAGGGGGAGTCTCAAAGTAGTGAGCAACTTGGTCAGCAAACCACGGAATTTAAGACGTATGTGAAGAAGACTGGCTTTCTAGGGTAAGGAAAAAACTTCCCGGCACGCAGGAGTACGTTGAAATCTTCGCTAAGACAATGGAAGGTGACGTATGTACAGCTGACGAGAGTGAGGGAAAAAAACCTCTCTACTGGACGTGGAAATTCTTGCTCTCGTTCTTGCCGGACGGCTCGTAGGCAAAGGTGAATCAAGTCCATTCTCTCTGTCCCGATTATCGCGTGAGCTGAGGGGGGAACTCGGCAGAAGATCGGGCTGCAAGAAAGGCCTACTTATCCACGGGTTCATTTGCTTAAGACGGCTGTGCAGGGCAATCGGATGTAGTAAGTACCGCCTCTAACGTTTTTTAGCTCTTCTCCCCTCCTTTTTCCGATTGGTTCTGTGTCAGGCGAGCGGCGGAACTTCTTCCTGTCAGGCAGAGCTTTGCCAAGGCGTATTTTCCTACGTGTGATCGGGCCGGAGTGAAACAAGGGATCAAAGCGTCGAGGCGCGAAGTCTTAAGATCGGATGCAATTCTGAAGCTGGTACATGCTGCACTGGTCCATGTTTCCGGCAGGCCTGGAATCTCTTAGCATATTAAAAGAAATCGGACAAGAGGGTTGGCCAGTAATGGCCATGCCTTCTGATCAGCCAACGCATTTTATGCCCTGCTTGATGTGAGCCACAGCCTACTTCTATCCATCATGGACTTGAAACATAATTTTTTCGGCTTCTTGCTCACTCAACACACCTGAGGAGCAGTCCGTCCTTTCCACGCTGATACAATATCCCGTCAATCAAAGCATAATTCAAAGCTTGTTGTTTTACTTACCTGGGAGTTTCTTTAGAAGGATCGGACAAGTACCTGACGAGAGGGTCAAACTTCCTGCCCGATCTCGTCTGGCTCCATTATGTAACAGTCAAAGGTTTTCTGGAATGCTGTTGGAATCGTCCTTTGAACGTTTGTTCAGTTGTCCGATTAGGAAATCTCAAACGTCGAAGACAGCTGGGCCATTGTGTTAGCCTCAACATTGGGCCTTCTAGGTACATGGTCAATCTGAATTTCATCAAACTCGGCGAATCGAGTCTAGGGCTCTTTTTGTGTATGGCTGCTGCTTTGCTTCTATTGCCTGATACTCAGCGATGACTTGTCTCACTACTAGCTGAGAATCACCCTTATTAACGTTAACGTGGATGGATCGCATGCCCATTGCCGCAGCTAGTTCTAATCCGATAAGCAAGGCTTCATAGTCAGCTACGTTGTTCGTGCATAGGAAAAAAAGCCGGTATGAATGGTGAGAAACTAGACCATTAAGAGAGATAAAAACAATACCTGCTCCCGCACCACCTTGCGTACTGGAGCCATCGAAATACATTTGCCATGGAGTTGTGGTCAGACGAATGACCTCTCCATCATTCTGATCGGGCAACTGCTTGCCTAAGTCCAACAGATGATTTATAAAAAATTCGGCCAACACCTGTCCTGTGACTGAGCTCCGAAGTCTTTCATTCATCCCTTCCCACAGTCAGGGTTTTACCTTCCAGATATGGCTATCTGGTCCCAGTATGAAAAGATTCCCGATTTCCTCTATGGAGAGATTGATCCTTTCCGCTGGAGCTCGTTTAAAGGCGTGTTCGTTCGGTTTGTTTATGCTACTATAAATGGATCCCCCCTTTTTTCGTGTACTTACAGGTGGGAAAAGGTTCCCCCACCCAAGGGTTCTTTTGCTTTTGCGTCCGTGCTCGCGCATTCATTTATATAAGTAGAGATTTGCCTACGGATCCTTCGTTCCCTTTGTTCTTGACCCATGAGGAAAGATAGCCCTTCATTTCTTACCGCTCCATACGTGGTGCCGGTTGCTGATTGGCCCAATTTTGGATTGTCCCAGCTAGGGTAAAAAGTCCCAGTCAAGACTCAGGCGACTAGCTCTTCCGGCTCTTTCTCGCTTGCAGCTGTTAGTAGTAGCTCTCCCACAACCCCGTTTTCACGGTTTAGGCTGCTCCCATTTCGCTCGCCGCTACTACGGGAATCGCTTTTGCTTTATTTTCCTCTGGCTACTAAGATGTTTCAGTTCGCCAGGTTGTCTCTTGC
>Ga0115851_100059_pt2 | contig 17372 bp, 16 predicted proteins | sample InSIn2gowninarea_FD_83865 | JGI IMG/M metagenome (GOLD analysis project Ga0115851, IMG submission 83865)
TTACTAATTCAAAGCATCAAAGTTCTAATTTGAGATTTGAATTAATAAACCTTGGTATAGAAGACAAGCCACAAAACATCAATCTGAGATTAGGACTTACTTTATAAGAAAGAATTGCATTTATTAGATTATTGCATAGATATAAAAATGTCTTTGCTTGGAAATATGATGATTTGAAAATGTATGATACATCTATAATACAACATACCATTCCAATGATATATGAAGAAAAGCCAGTACAACAGAAATTAAGGAAAATTCATACTAACCTAGAGAGTCAAATAAAAGCTGAATTAAACAAACTCTTGAAAGCTAAGATAATTTTTCCTGTTAGACATTCAAATTGGGTGTCCAACATGGCGCCAGTAAGGAAGAAAAATGGTGACATTATAATTTGTATTGATTTCAAAAATCTTAACAAAGCACGTTAAAAGGATAATTTTCCTCTACCAACAATGGAGAAAACTCTCCATTCAGTAGTTGGTTCCAAATTAATGTCCTTCTTAGATGGATTTTCATGGTATAACCAAATTTTGGTGCACACCGATGATAGAATTAAGACTACTTTTAGAACCAAGTGGGGAAATTATTCCTATCAAAAAATGCCCTTCGGATTAATCAATACTGGAGCCACATTCCAAAGAGTGATGGACATAGCATTCAAAGGTCTAATCAATAGATCAATAGTTTTCTATTTGGATGACATTATTGTTTTCTCTAAGAAAAGATCAAATCATTTACATGACTTGAAACAAATCTTTGAGTGCTGCAAAAGGTATGGCTTTTCACTCAATCCTAAGAAGTCATTTTTTGCTCTTGACCAAGGTAAACTCTTGGGATTCATTGTTTCAAAGGATGGTATTTATATTGATCCAGATAGAATTAAAGAGATTTCTGATATTCCACTTTCACATAATAAAAAATAAATGCATTTTTCACAGATTGTTTTATCATTACAAACCATGATCAAGGAAAACTTAGTGTTTAAATGGGGGCATATAGAAAGAGAGGCATTTGGTTCAATCAAGCAGTCAATCATAAATTCTCCTACTTTGAGCACTCCCAATTTTTCAAATCATTTCATTTTATATACTCTTGCATTTGATTCATCTTACGCAGCAATGCTAACACAAATAAATGATCAAAACTTGGAAGCACCAATTTCATTCTATAGTTCAAATATTCAAGATGCTGAAACTAATTATTCTGAAGTTGAAAAGTAATCATTTGCTGTATATAAAGCCATTAAACACTTTAGGCCCTTTCTCTTAAAATATCACACCAAATTTATAGTCGCTTTTTCACCAGTAAGACAATTATTAGTTCAAAGGGAATTGGGAGAAAAAATGGCAAATTGGGTCACAACATTACAAGAATATGATTTGGACATTAGACCAGCAAAGATTTTCAAAGGCCAAGGTTTTTGCAGGTTGTGAGCAGGATCTTCTAATATTTAGGAACATGAAGGTACAAACAATATTGAAGAAATCAATGAGATAAGTACCGTTGATCCTGAATCCCAATATGTAGATTTGATATTCTATTTGAAAAATGGATATGCTCCTCCTAATCTTTCCTATAAAAAAAAACATGCCATAAGACTGAAAGCAGAAAACTTCATGATTGTTGATGATGTGTTGTTTAGACGGAATTATGATTCAATTTTGTCAAGATATTTAGAAAAACCTAAAGTGCAAAAGGTCTTGCAACAACTACATGATGGTCCAGTAGGAGGACATTTTGGAGTTGACACCACAGCCCACAAAATTATTCATGTTGGGTATTATTGGCCTACCTTATTTAGAGATACTCATGAATATGTAAAGAAATGCAGAACATTTCAAACTACCAGTGGAAGGAAAAGGAAGAGAGCTTTTCCTTTGCAACCAGTTAACATTGATCAACCTTTTGAATAATGGGGATTGGATATCATTGGAGAAATTATTCCACATTCATCCAAATAGTAAAAGTATATCCTTACAGCTACTTTACTTTATTAAGTGGGTAGAAGCAATTCCTTTGAAGACAGCAAACTCTGAGGGGATCATTGAATTCATAGATCAGTTCATCGTTACCAAGTTTGGTGTCCCAAATGCTTTTATCTTTAACAATGCATCTTATTTTTCTAGTAATTCCATACTTGAATTTGCTATCAAAAGAGGATTCAAATTGAAATATTCTGCAAACTACTACCCTCAAGGTAACGGTTTAGTAGAATCCACCAATAAGAATATTATCAAAATCATTAAGAGAAATATTGATCAGAATCATAAAAACTGGCATAAGTCTTTGATATTTGCACTATGGTAGACCGTATAACACAGAAGGCCTCAATAGGCACTTCTCCATTTAATCTAGTGTATGGAAAGGAGGTTGTCATACCAGCAAACTTAGTACTTCCATCACTAGCCTTAGTGCAGTTTATTAAAGAAAACCCCTCAACTTCTATTCAATTAAGACATAATCAGATTCTGAAGCTAGAAGAAGAAAGGGAGAAAGCCTGAATTACACATGTCAAATATCAACAAATTATTAAGTCTTATTTTGATACAACTTCAAGTAGCTCAAAACATTTACAAGTTGGCGATTTAGTTTTGAAATGGGAAAAAGCCCACGAGGATAAAGGAAAACAAACTAAATTTCAGAAAATGTGGCTCGGACCATTCCAAATCAAAGAGAAGATAAGCCCATCAACATTCTTATTGCAGGATCTATCAGGAAAGAAAGATTCACTTCCTGTCAATGGGCTTATTCTGAAAAAATTCTTCAATTGAGGGGGTAACCTCTTCTCACTTTGTAAATATTCAATTTTCAGCTATATTTGTGTGAATAATTAGTTTATTCTCTTTCTTAAAAAATAATGTTGTAAATAGCCTTCTATTGGTCTTTACTATTTTGAAAAGGTTACTCAAAAGAAAATAGTCTTAATATTTACTTTTGATAAATGGAAGCCTTGAAGGGAAAAGTTCTAGGAAATTAGGTATAATTAAACTCTGAAAACCCATTTTATTTTTGTGAAATCTTCTCAAAACTTGAAAATACTGTAAATCATTCAAAAAATTTAGAAGCCTAAAAAGGTTATCAATAGAAAGCAAAAGACTAATCCAATCTTAGCATCTTCAACTCTCAAAACTATCATCCATGTTCTCTTAAGGAGAAAATCATTCATCCCATCCATCAAAGTTTATAATTTATCAGAGGGTAATTCTAAAATATATTTGATATAAAAGATAAGAGGTCTTATCACAAGCCTACTTACCGTGATCATAGGGGACTAGTTCAACTGACATTACCAACACTGCATACCAAATCAAGGTAATGGCTTATAATTATAAGACAAGGAGTCTCACCACGAGCCAACTTGTTCAATTAAATTACAACCAATGAATGACATTGTCAACATCTGGCCACCAAACCAATACAATGGATTTTTATCTTACAAAATAAAGAAATAAGGAAAAAAGAAAATGCAATACAAAAATGTGGAAACATATCTTTTGGATTCATTTTTTTTAATTATACTTTGAAATGGATGGAACAATGAATGATTAAATGGTTAAAAGGTAACCCTGTTGAGACTATGGATGTTTGCTCGTAGCAGTGGCTCTACCTGTGACAAAGGAGTCATTATACAAACTAAGTTGGAGAAGTCTCTTGTTTTATCATTATCAACCAATTAAGGTTTACTTAAAACTTAGAATGTATTTAATTTTAAGATGAGAAAGAGATAGCAAAAATAGTTTTCATTATATTTAGAATTTATGATTATGTATTTAATTTTAAGATGAGAAAGAGATAGCAAAAGTAGTTTTCATTATATTCAAAATTTATGATTACCTAATTATATTTTATTTTTTTCTATCTATTAAGGTTTTCAAATTAAGAAAGTTAAAGTATTATATTACTTTCTTAGACATAATTATTTCTCCTAGTGAATCGCCAATTGTTGTGTCGTACAGCAACCCTCCATTTCATAAAAACTTTACACAAAATCTTAATATGAAATGGGTCCCTTTATAAATAAACTTAGTTAGATTTGTTTGTCCACAAATAAAACTAGTATTAACCTCATAATAAAGAAAATCTTCATCAAAAGTCCCGATGTAAATAAATCATTTTATAAAACCTTTTGGTTAAAAGCAAAGTGTTCCTTTAAAAATTATAAAATAATTCTACATTGTGATAAAGTGATCAAAGATCGCATATCGCAATGACAAAGGGACAGACACAAAACAAAGCCCCATACAATTATCCAATCCAAAAAGGAAATCACAATCGGAAATCGGGGAAATCAAATTCCAAAGGTACACACACAAGGGCCCATCATATCTTCCGATCTGATATCGCAATCAGTAATTAGAGATATTCCTTAATAAAGGGACATACGTAAAAGCCTGATCAAAACTCCTGATGTGATAAAGTAAACCACAAATTGACAATCGGCGGAGTCATATGACAAAAGGATAAAAGCTTAAGCCAAATACCGATTGTGATCAATTAATTGGGCGTGCATCTCAAAAAGTAAATATACGTTGAAAAACTGTTTGTAAGCATAAATACCCCACTCCATTATATTGAATATTATCTTTCGGCAATCGGAAACATTCATTGCAAGTGCTAAAGCCCTTCCCTTCAACACTCCCAATTGCGATTTGCGATCTATCGCATGTCGCCGATCGATGAAATCTAAAGCATGCATGAAATAATCATTTGGTATATGATTGGCGAGATCGGTATTTATGATATTAATTCACCATGATTAGTGGTTCGAATGACTATTTAATATTACAATTAAGGGTAGATCCTTTGAAATATTTCATCCATGGTAATCCTTAACTATATTTCATTTATCATATGTCAATCACCGCAATTCTATTCATTATCATATTGGCTTGCAGCAGCAGTATCTCTATGTTACGGTTTGCAACTGTTTGTGCAGACTCTCTTTGAATCCAGAAATCCAGAAAAATGGGGAGGAAATCAAAGAAATCCACAGCAACTCCTGCAATCAAACAACTAGAACAGAGCAAGAAGGGATTGATCTCAGATACAACATGTCTTGGTCTGGGAAATACTAGCTGGAAAAGCATTTACAATCTGATAGAAGCAGAGGAGCCCAGAGAACTATCAGAGGAAGCCACTACTAATTCAAACAATAAGTCAGAGGGAACTCTAAAATAATTGGCTTGTTCTTATCTTCATAGGATAACAGTGCGAGCTAAAATCTTGCCATATACTAATGTGGTGAGATGGGTGGTAGAAAAAATTCCAGCATCAGATAGAAAATTTTCCATGGTAGATGGAAGGGTATTCAGCTCATTCAAGCCTAAAGATCTCAGGAAAATGTACCATTTACCTCTGCCTAAGAAGCGATACAACAAGGCATTCCTAGAAGCATTTTCAAAGGAAAACAACTCAGAGTCAGCCCCGATAAATAAATGGAGGCATTTGCCGGAGAAACACAAGTACGAGTCATCGGGTAAGTACTTCGTTGACTCATTAGCTTCCCCTTATTGCTATGTTGGAGCTATGATGAGTAGAATGTGGGGACAACATGATTCTGCCAAATTCACTATAGATATGGTCCTGCTAATGGAAGTAGCAATTAATGGTTATGTTATGGATTGGGCAAATATTTTGTCTGATAGACTAGCCACAGCAATTTTAGAGTGCAGAACAAATGCATATAAAACTTCCCGGACCATTCCCCCTTTCTACTACAGTGCATACATTATGGAAACTATTTGTTTTAATTCTAAATACCCAGTACTGCAATGGAAATGGACTGCCCAAGATCCGAATCCGATTCATACTTATCATAAGAAATTTTGGAAAGTGCACTACAAAAATCACCTATATAGAATTTTCAATGGTTTTGTTCTATGTGTATATTATTCTATTTTCAATAAGCCTGCCCCCAGGATATCCCAGGAAGAAGGAATTGATTTGATAGCAATAGGAAACTAGTTCAGGGAGGAGAAATTTACCTATGTAAGGCTTTTTGGTAGCCTCACTAAACCTCATGTCCTCCCCTTGTATGTTTCTGATAAATTGTTAGCATGGGAATTGGCATATTAGATAACTATTGAAGGGACATCAAGAACTCTTAGGGACTCCAAGAAACAAATGTGGCTTGTATTTCCCTTACGATGCGGCATTTTTACCCTACATCACTACAAGCATGCAGAAAAAGAGGTGGAGAAGATGTAGATGTTGAATCTTTCCACCATTCCTAATAGGAAATATGACCCAAGTAAGGTTGCCTATAATGTTCTTGATCAAGCTAAACTGGCCAAATTTGATCACGAAGTGGATCACTTTGATGATTTATTTTCTTCGGCTAATACATTTGTTCAAGGTAAAGGATTGGCAGGAATTAGGTATCAAGAAGAAGGGTTAGAAACGTTCAATAGGCTAAGAGACCAGAGATTGCAAACTCTACCTTTAGACCTATTAGTACAACCCCTACAGTTCAGCCACCAAGTCAAACTGAATAGAAAGCTATTGATAAGACTTCTGTAGTGGAAAAGATCTATGAAAAAGAAAACACACCAGAGCAGGAGCAGGCACAAGGAAAAGTCAGTGAAATCATTGATTCAGATATTCATATTGACCCCAAACTGCTCAAAGAATGGCAGCAATTTGAATCAATCATCAGTAATACTGAGAACCTACAAGGATACAGTACACCTGAGGTGACAACTGGTCAAAAGAAAACAACTAATACAGTTCTGACTGAAGGAACTAGCGGCCCACCCATGACTCAAAAGGATGTAGAGATAATCCTCAAGAATCCATCTGATGAAATTATTCTACATGTAGAAGAAATACCACCCTTAGATGTCTTCTACAACCCTAAGCATAGGGTTGTAATCAAGAAACAAAATAAAAAGAGAAAACTTGATCAATCTTCTCTTTTGCCTTCACAAATGGAGATAACAAATGTGGCATGGAGAGAAGAAGTTAACCCTTCTAAAGATCTTACTAAACTCTCTCAGTATGCTGGAGCATACATAGCAGCTACTATGGACAAAGCATCAGAGGTAAGCAATTTGCTTAAAGAAAAGGATCAAACAATCATTTTGCTAGAGACACAGGTACAAGAGAAGCAGTAAAGGATAGACCAGTTGGAATAGAAGTTAGCAGCCCAGAGATAGTCAAATGATCAATTTCTTAAAGAAAAACAAAGAATTAATCAACATGCAATTTAGAAGCAACAAGAACTATCACAAGCATTGAGCAAGCTGCGATTATTAAATGAACAGTTGAGAAAATCAAAAGAAGAAGAGATCGCTCAGCTATCACTACAAATAGAAAGATATAAAGGATATCCCCAAGTGGGAGAATCCAAATAAGAAGCTCTCCAAATTACCAAAGCACTATCTAATCAGTTGAGATTATTATGACACAATATCTCTCTCATTCTTCCCTTATGTGAAATTTCCTCATCTATGATTGATAAGTGAGTTGATGCAAGATAAAAATTGGAGCAAGCAAATGAAACACTAACTGAGTTTCTCTTTTGGCAAGAAACCAAGGAAGGAGAAGCTACAAATCTACCCCAAATTCTCGAATCGCATAAGGAAATCCTATTCCTTGAATGGAAATCTCAACTGATGAAGCCATAAAGGGCAACATCAAGATGTAGATCGGCAACTAGTAATCTAGCTAAATTGATTAATGATACTATTTATTTGTCAAATTTAATTTCAGAATGCTCTCCAGGGAAACTTCCATCCGTGAAGGCATAGGAACAGACATGGAAATAGGAGCTGAAGCAGAGTGAAAGATTAATCACAGGAATTCAAACTTTAACATGAGGAACCTTTTGGTTCTTCCTTGTTAAACCAAATAGTCAAAGGACAGTGATGAAATGCCTTTCTGATGCCATCATTTACATGATTCCCGAAATTACTGATGCTACATATACTACCCAGTTACACTCACACATGAGTCATCCTCTAGAATTGCAACCGATGCTCACCATTTGCCAGCTCAAGCCACAAGATAGTCAGCCGAAACAGTGAACCATTATGACCGATAGCAAGCATACATATTTTGGGCAGATTTTCATATATTTATGATTTGGTTATACTAGCACACAACACTTTTATGTCATAGTTTGTTAGTTTAGATAGTATTTATAAACCCTTTCATGTTTTAGAAAGGGTCCTCAAATTTTGTATTAAAACTTGGATCGGAAGTTGCACTATTGTGCTTCCAATATATATATTTTTTATAAAAACTGGACCTGAATTCTGAATTTTGATAAAGAATACTTTTATGTGACATGCACTATTGCTTCTTGTAAAAGAATTTCTAAGTCGAAAAGTGGAATTTGAATGCAATTCACATCGGAGGAGATTCAAACACATATGGTATTATTATCTATGTTCTTGCTTCATGCTTTTATGTGAATCAGCATTTATTCATTTTTGCTATTATTGATGTATGTATATGCTTTCACAACAATTCTTTCACTTATCACTGCTAAATGTTTAAGAGTTGTTATTTTTATACATATGTATGTCAATGATATATAAATAATAGTGTAATAATGTTTTAGTTATTACTTTGTTTAGCTACTTGAACAAACTAATTATCATATGAATGAATATTTTTGTTTATAAATAGAGTCATCTATATGCCTACTTGTCAATAAGAAACATCAAAAGTTGCACTAAGAAAAAGACTTCTAGAATAGATTAGTTATTTATGTTATTGCATTTTAGAATAAAGCATCCATCATTACCATTAGATATTAGAAGATCAATCACTTATCCATCCCATTTATAAATTACTGGGAAACTACTCCCATTATATCCAGTCAGAGCCACCACAACAAATGGAAAAGAAGCTGCTTTTAAGGTCTGGACCGGGTGGTTTTCCCCGATGTTGATGTAGCGATTTTCGAGGGATCAACAGAGTGCAAGTTCATTTGATTCATTTTCATCTTCACCATCATCATTATTACATAGAAAATGAAATGGACCACAATTACAATAAAAAATCATAACTGGTAATTCTTTGTTATCATCTTCTTCATTCTTCATTAGTAGAAAGCGGGGTGCTCCCAAAACTCAATATTTGCTAACATTTATAATTTTCACCGCATATGGTATATCAATATCACTACCACACTTTTTTGACTCCTTCCTTCAAGATATCTTCTACTTTCCCATCATCCTTGACACATTCCATGTGGTTAAGAATCAAATTTAGTGACCTACACTGATTCTAACTGTTGGGAAAAATATTGAGGAGGGGGGTGAATAAATATTTTAAAAACTCATTTAAGATTTTCAATTTCTTATTGAGATTTTTGTATACTACTATCATTAAATAAAATAATGTATGTATGCGATTATTGTGAAGGAAAACCGTGTATGTCTAGTTAACTAACTTTTCATATATTTCATCATTTGTTCTACTTTAACTAGTGTAGCATTACTTCATTAGCCTATAATTAAAAATTAACCATGAGCAGCAAGAAGAGAATAAACCATCACACAAGCAACACAACAACACATGAGGACACCATGATTTTTAGGTGGAAACCCAGTGTGGGAGAAAACCACCATGGTCATCGTCTCTATCTTCATATTTTATTATAAAGGAAAACATCTTACAATCTAGTACTAGCTCAGAATCATAGCAGTACATAGAAACCCACTTGCAAAACATTACAACCTTATCTCATTCTCTAGCACCCACTGGAAGGGTGCTCCAACCCCCTAATATCATTTATCGTTACCCACCGGAAGGGAAGCTCCAACCCCCTAATCAGATTTACTAGCTACCACTTGAAGGAATATTTGACTTCCTCACTGAAGGCTCCAACCCTCAACACATCTATGGACCATGTTTCATAATATTTGATATTGGATCCACCTGACTCACAACATCAAACCTATAGGCCACTTTTCATCATATTTTTAGACTAGACCCACTACCATCATTTAATCCCAATACCCAAGTAACAATATTGAAATCAATCCCTGTATAAAAACACTTAATCACTAAACCAATCAAATCATTGAATCTCTACCATTTCTTGCAGTTGAATCAAGGCAATCCATAACATATATAAACCATCATATCAAATATAAATTCATCAATATACCAAGCCAAACATTTCTACCGATCACATAAACCAACTATTTGTATTGTTAACCCTGATCAACCATATGTTAAAATATATACACTACTTTGATGATTCATACCCATGTATGTACGCACTTTGCCTTAAGAGGACATGTGTACAAATATAAAATTACTAAACAACTGAGTCTAACTCACTGCCACAATGAATCAATCATTGAATCACATATTGAACCCATCACAAATCACTGAATTAAATACAAAACACCACACAGTAGTATCATCTCTAGTCAACATATCATTCCATAAATAATTGAACCCAACCAAAACTGTCAAACACAAATTATCATGAGAGAGACATCATCAATAGACATGAGAAAACATAACATAACTGATTAGACATAATTAACAAGTCATACTACAAAACCATATAAAATGTACGTGACCCTTATAAAGCATATCCATGTATGTATGTGTTTATCATTCACCACACCTACATACAGATCTGTCCATACTGCAAAATATATACGTGACTACCTAGAATCAGATCTATGTATATACATGACTTCTCAATGGTATACTAACTTAGAGATCTATAATCACTAAGTCAAACCTTTGTTGTATAATAAAATATCTGTCAAACCCAAATCTTGACACACAAACTGTTATAAACACACATCATAATATCATCATCATAGATCTATCAAACCATAAAAAAATTATTCAATATTCATTTTAGATCTATTAGATCTGATTAGTTTCCATGCTCCCTAGTGCACACCTATTTCAGATCAATTCATTCATAAATAACCCATCACATGCACACCCTAACACTTGATCTCCATATCTTTATATGGTTTGAGCCTTAGCTAATACCTTAGTCCAATCCCTTAGTAATGTTGATGGTATTCTTTGATGGGATCTGTAATGCCCTACTTAATCTTATCCTGCAAATTTTACTAAGTGTTTGAATTTCCCTAAAATATGGACTTATAATTATCAAGAAATATTGGTACATACCTACATTGGTGAAACTGTAAATTTGGTACTGATATAAATTTGTTACTATTCCCAATTTACCTCCCCAAATTTTCAAATTTTGAGAAGACATAATCCTCTCCAATTCATTACCAAATTATATATATATTCATACCTCAATCCCAAAATGTCCTCTCATATTTACTTGGGAGAAGACATAGTCATCTCTAATTAATTACCCAATTTTATATTCATATCACATCCCCAAATGTCCTCTCAAATTTACATGGGAGAAGACATGGTCCTCTCCAATTAATTACCCAATTTTATATCCATATAGCATTCCCAAATGTCCTCTCATGTTTACTTGGGAGAAGAGAAGTCAAATGTAAGGATGAGGGAGAAGTTATGAAATTAATGAGAGGTGGTTGAGATGGAGAAGAGAAGGCAGCATAAAGGGGGAAGGATGAGGAGAGGAAGGGGAGGCCTGGTATTGCTTTTGGTTTTGGTTGGTTGTGGTTTTGGAGGAATTGTTTGAGAGAGAGGAGGGGAGTATTGTTTATCTTGGAAACACACTACATTTGGTTGGACTTCAGCTTAGAGGGCTAGGGAACCTGTGAAGGTTTCTTGGGCTAGGAATACTTCCTAGTTGGCTGGGAGGTAAATCCAGTCAGTTGTCAACAGGAGTGTTCTAGTAGGAGTAGCATCTCAAGGGCATCTTCACTGGGCTATTGGTACAGGTATTCCTCTATGCGTAGATTAATCATGTAAGTGATTGAAATGAAATGTTCACTATTTAAATGGTAAGAATTAGATTTTAAATGGTAAATTATCATCGTTTAAATGTCTTGTCAGAAAATAAATTATTTCCCTTTTATTGCATTTAAAATTAGAGAATATAGATCTAGTAGAAGACCCTAGGATGGGGATCTTACATGTGGTACCAGAACAGATTCGAAATCTAGACCTAAGACCCACTAGACATGAATTTACACTATTTTTTTCTAAATTATGTGGAACTAATTTCTCCACCTTACTCTCAATAAGTCATTGTTTCAATATATTCAATGCATTGGCTTCTCACGGTCTGCTATCCTTAACTACCAATTCAACAAAATCAATTATTTAGAAAAGACTCATTCCATTTCAAATGGCAATAGTTACAATGTTGACTACCTAAAACATTCAAATATGGATATTCAACTAGCGCATATGGCACACAGGCCTTGCAAAATATGAAGCATTACTAATTACACCAGAAAAATAAATATAAAGCTAGAAAACTTGCAAAACTGCTTCTTACAGAAAGATAGCTTCTGAAACTTACTATTACAGTGCAATTTATCTTTAAATTTTCAATGTGTGTTTCTCAGTAACATAAGTGCCCCTAAGTTGTTTTTATCAATCTTGAACTATACATTTTTCCATCACATCAACCTTGCTATTTGAAGGTTCATCCATATCAGTAAATATGGGTGCAACAATTTTTTGGCTAGAATCAATTTCTGTGACTAGAATATTTCTTTAAGAATCAGCTTGATGCTCCCAGGGCCTTGAGTAACTATATCTTTGTGCACCAGCTTCATTTCTCCTGCAATTCACTGTCTTTGACCTTCCAACGGTTACTGTGTCCGAAAACCACCGACTATTTAAAAAACCCCTAGTTTCTCTGATCCTTTAGTTTCCACAGTAAGCTAAAGCGCTCGTTGAGTAATATCCCATTGGCTGAAGAGCTATGACTGTCGAGGTGTGTTTAAATTCCTTCCTTGTGGAAGAATTCACTAACAAGTATTTTATGCTACCTCTGCTTTTCATCAATGACGTCATCAATTTGCATTTATGCATTGGAAGGCAGTCTGTTCGGTGGCCTTCAATGCTATATGCATCTGTATAACTTAGCAGATAGACTTTCTAGTAGCTGTAAAACTGAGGAAGCCTTGGGAGCAGTTAAAGACTGTACATTTTCTTCTATAACCTGACTTGTAATCTTTGATATTTTTGGTGAGAGATGAAATTCTTCTGGAGTTGCTTCTCCAAATGACACACGGGAGTTGTAGGGGCATCTTTTACTTGCTGAGATCCTTGGTCCAGTGAAATTCTTGATAATTATTTGGAAGCATGCATTAGTTGTAATCAGTAATATGTCTCTGGTCACTAGCAGACTTTCCACAACAATACTATTTCCTTAGATTGGTCAGGGTCATACCGAGCCTAGAACCTACACCTACAACCCCTAACATCATGTCACCTTCTTTGGGCGTCGAAGACATGGGCATCAAGGTGCAATGCTTGCTCTTTACCTTCCCGAAAACAAAGTATGATATCTCCTGAAAGCACTGCTACACATTCAAAAGCTTCGCAAGGAAGTGAACGCTGTCTTACACACTTTTCAAACCTTACCCGAACTTCCATGCCCCATCTCTTGAGGATTTTGCCTCAAACTCCATTTCTGAAGCATCTTGGTCCTTTCTTCCTGAAGAAAGAGCTACAAAATTGGTCACAACTCTCTTTGCTCTTGAATCATCACAATGTGAAGCAATTGTCTTACTAGAACCTTGGTACCCTTTGATTTTGTGCATACCTCTTATTCTGAAACCAAGTCCATACCTACTTCCATTGCATAGGAATTTTCCAACCCTTTCTGGTGCTGCACTGAACTTCTCTACAAGTGATGACAGTCATCCATGAAACCCCATTTGTTTCAGGCATTTCCCAAAACAACCTTAAGGCTTCATCAATATAACCATTATATGCATACCCTGTAATCATTGTAGTTATCGCAATGACATTGTGTTTAGGCAATTTGTCAAACACATTGTATGCATCATCCACTCTCCCATTTCACATACATATCAATAAGCGCACAACCAACAAACAAATTAGTGTCACATCCAAATCCAAAATCTCCAATCAGAATAACCTTGTACCAAGAATTCTTTGCATTGCTGAAAACTTTGAACGTTGAAGCTTTCAAGAATCAACTGGCCTTATAACTACTTTATGAACGTGCCATGCATGAGCACTTCTTTTGTCTACGGACACCCGTTATCATGTAAATTTGTAGAGTCCCCATCGCTCAAACTCCTCTATCGTTCATGTACAAGATTTGGAAGATCTGAAATCTCTGAACTCGACCGGATTGATGTGAACTGGCTCTACCCACAAATCATGCCATCGTTAGTAAATTGCTTCATGGTTGGAATCTTCAAATCTCTACGTAGAAACTGTTGTGCTGAGAGATGAATGGGCAGTGCTTAAATTGTAATGGTGAGGCAAGAAACAGTACAACCAGGGCGAACAAAACCTGAGGGTGAGAATGTATGGAGTTGACTCATCGTTGTCATGCGACATCAATAACCACCAGTTGGAAAGTAAGGTTGAAATAGATTCAACATTCTTTAAGTTCATCTAAACAATGCCCTCTTGGTGTCATTTCCCACCCTTGAAATACCCTCTGGTTAGAAGTTGAGGGATTTTCCGAAGCTTTAACAACTTTCGAATGATGACAAATGGAGAGAAAACAAAATTATGGATTGATATAGGGATATATTTTGGAATCAAGTAATGTGCCAGTGAGCCATTAGTCCTCTCTCTTGGTCAGTGTAGTGCAAAAGGCAGGAGAAAAACATATCATTTGAACTAAAATTGTCCATGCAAAAAAATGTTAAAAATGGAGAGGACAATTGAAGGGCCTTAAACTTGCACCTCGTTTCCTGGAACCCCCTCTACTGACCACTGCCCTTTCACTTCAAATTATTGATATTAAGATGCTAGGAAAGATATTGAAATATGATTTATCTGATTCAGTTATTTGAAACAACTCTGTTGGTGTCTACTTTACGTTATCCAAGAGAATGAAGCAAAAGTGCTTCGAAATAAACAATTTGATTACGATATCATAGAACCATCTTCCATATTCTATATTACTTTACTATGTAACCTTTTCACACTCCTTCATTAGCTTTCAAGACTATCTAATACAAATCTAAAATTGATTTGCAGTAGAAGCTTACGTACCATTTTCATAAATTTTGGCTTTAAATTTTCTTAAACTTTCCTATGACTTGCCTTCAATCTAATTGCATCGTCTTGTTTAGTGTTTTTCCACTTTCCTAATTTCATTAATTTTGAAAAACAGTTCCAGTTACTCCTCACCATGGCCATGTAATTTAATGAACTTTGGTCTTTTCAAAAAGAAAAAAAATCTAATTCTAACTATCGAAACTAAATCACAAATATTGACCTAAAAGCTTCCCTAAATTCCCTTAGTTTGATGAGTTAAGAAGTTATGAAAGTTATATGTTAAATAAATTTTGAAATTAAGATTTATGTGTTTTGCAAGTATATAAGTGATATTAATTTTTCATTCTCCATTCTATTAATATCACAAAGTGGCATTCTTTCATCCCACAATATTTTAGATTTTGTCTATGAAGCTAGTAAGAAGTCACATTTATTTTGGCAATGTAATTTTTCTTCTTTAAAATAATTATGGAAAATAGGTATATATCTATATATATATCTATATATATATATATATATATATATATATATATTTATATAGATGCATATATAGATATATATATGTGTTCATGGATAATTGCTTAGGAACCTTGCTTCAAGGACACTACCTCTTCAAGAGGTGAGACTAATTGTTTATATGTCCTAGAGGGGATCCCAAGATTCATAAAATGAACATAAAGGATTTAAAAATGAAACATAGTATAAAAGGGTGGGAAAGAACAACTAATGGTCATAGAAGGAAGCATGACTAAAAAGGGTATTATTCACATTAGTATTTGACTTAATTATTTAAATGTATTAAACCAAGTTATTAATTAGCTCAAATATTAAATTATAGATATGGTACTAAAGAAAACAATTTGTGTTAGAGTGTGACTTACAAGTACATTGCACTAGTACCCTAGTGAGTCTCAAGAGAAAATTTTTAAGTTATGTACAACTCACATATTAGAGGATTCGATAGATCCTTGTGAATCTTCTCAGTACTAATAATGCTTATTTACGAGCATAGTATAAGGAAAACTTATGACTATTGTTATACACGTGTGTGAGTCGACTAAGAGGGATAAGTCCTAAGAGGGATTAATGAGTCTTGAACATCATGCAGATATTTGGACAATTCAAAATGGTGGGGACACGAAGAAATCAAGATCAGGGAGAGTCATCACAAGGACCTCTTACAAATAACCCATTACCTTCACCGGATTTGACTCTCATCTTGCGTTCCCTAGAAGCAATTAATGAGATTTTAAAAGGGTTCCAAACAAATGAAGTGGAAGTAGAGCACCCTCCCTCAGGGTTAGGAAATCTTGAGGGATCAAGAGACTCTGATAGAGGACCTCCAATCAAGGACATTACTAGGGAACTCTAGAATATTAAACTCCTGAAGTTTGCAGGAGGTCGTGCCAATGAACGTGTAGAAGCCTGGTTAGAAGGAATGAGAAGGTGATTTGCACTAAGGGATTACAATTCCAATTCAAAAGCTAAAATAACAATATTCCAACTCAGAGATAGTGCTCTGAATTGGTGGGGTAAATTGGAGCGTCAACTACACCCCACTCGATACATAGTTACTTGGGAATTATTTGAGGAGAGATTCAGGAAAAAGTACCTGCTAGCATATTATGAAGAACAACATGTAGAAGCCTTCCATGCCCTAGTACAAGGAAATCGTACGGTAGAAGAATATGAAATTCGATTCATGGAATTGGTCAAGTATGTCTCCTACATGGATACTGACCAACGCCAAGCAGATTGTTTTATTTATGGATTGAACCCTAAGATTAGGGCAATGGTGTGGATGTGGAAACCATCCTTAGTTGCAAAAGCTGTAGAACATGCTTGTCATGTTGAAGAAAACTTAGACTTAAAAGGTGGAGGAAAAGCCATTTTTCCATGCCAACCAAGGTTTATGGGGAAGGCCCCTTGTACCTTCTTGATGGGAGGAAATTTGAGGCCATCACCATACGAAAATAGGGTTGTACCTAGAGCACTGACAGTGGGGATTTCAATGGTTACTAGTGCAACATCACCTGCAGGTTCAAGGGCGCATACAAATCGAAGTCATATGCGAGGAGAAACAAGTCAGGGTAGGGGTCCCAGGGGAAGGAAATCTTTCCAAAAAGCTCCACAACATTCAGTTCAAGGTCTATTGCGCATCACTTGTTGGGGATGCAGAGGGGGTTGGAGCTTCCCTTCCGGTGGGTAACGATAAATGATATTAGGGGGTTGGAGCACCCTTCCAGTGGGTGCTAGAGAATGAGATAAGG
>Ga0115851_100529_pt1 | contig 17367 bp, 11 predicted proteins | sample InSIn2gowninarea_FD_83865 | JGI IMG/M metagenome (GOLD analysis project Ga0115851, IMG submission 83865)
AAATTATTTTAATAGGGTATTCTCATGCTCTATTAATTTTGGAAAAGGGGCTTGTGTTTGAGTTATTTGATATCCTTTTTTATACAAGGTCTAGATAATTTATTGAGTTATTTAGACGATGTCTTGGTTTTGCTCTAGGTTTGGATATTTTGGTGCAAGTATTATTTGTTATATCATTTGATCAGTGAATCTAGTTTTCTTTGTTCCTGACCATATTGTTATGCAAGTAGAGGGTATATCCAAAGTATTTTATCCTGTTAGAATCGATTTTAGATTTAATTGCTTATTTTGTGTGTTTATTTTAGCTAGTGTGATCCTATAATTGGAGGAAAATGGTATGCATTGCATTTTGCATTTCAGTTGTTGTCATTATTATTTTTTGACATTTAGCTTTGCATATCGAGTAATAGTTTAGGGAAATCCATGAAACTATTATTATTAATTATTTGATAAAATTGACATCTTAAGAATGCTCTAGGGTATGAAAAATCATATTTATTAGAATGTATAATGCATTATTATAAGGTTTTTTCATATAATTCACTTAATACTTAAGGGTATCCCTAGATACCTTAAGTATTTAGTGAATATGATAATGTAAATTCACTAATACTTAAAAGTATCCCTAAATACCTTTTAAGTATTTGTGAATAAGATAATGTAACTTGTTCTACACTCCATTTCATGAGCATACCCCTTGGGTAAAAGAGTGATACATGTCATGACATTATACAATAATTAAAAGGGTCATCTAAGGGAGAATTTTAGCCTATAAATAGATGGTCTCCCCTCCTTGTTATTCACTCAAGTTTGTAGCAAAGTTATGCCCTTTTCTAGGTTGTAGGAGAAGTAAGAATGTGAGTTGTTGTAAGAAAGTGCTCTTTGAGAATAAGATATTAGATTAGTATATATACTCCAATGGTTGAAGGAACCACTTTATATTGGTGTCAACTTTGTGAGATTGGTTATCTTGTTTATGCTATTGTGATGATGTTTTAAGAGAGCCTTCAAGTGATCTAGGTAGAACAGGAATTTAATCATTTAGGCTTATTCCCATCATTTGGTAATAGAGCCTTCCTTGGAGGGTTCTCTACTCTTCTTTCAATCGTAAGAGGTAAAATCATATTGAGGTATAATTTTATCTCTTTTCCTCTCGTTTTAAAGTTATTTTTGCATTTCTTTTGCTAAAATTAGCTCTCTTAAGCTCTTATTTTTCTTACACGAGCTTTTTTTTGTTTGATTTAATTTAAGCCTTGTATTTGCAAATAAGCTTATATTTGTTATAAAATAGTTCTTTGATATACGAATAGCTTTAAAATAAGAATGATTTTGTTACTTGGTATGACAATATATTGTTATACTTCTTTTTAGTTACATTTTATAGAAAATTGCTTAAGATATAATAATATATTATTGCTATGCAATTTATCTTTGTTAGTTGCAAATTTTTTGTAAAATATTGCTTAAGGTATAGCAATGATGTATTGTTATGGAATTTTCATCATGAAATTTCTTATAATTTCTTTACAATAAAATTATTTATGTATAAAAGTTGTGAATTTATATTCTTCTTTACAAATTATATATCATTGTTATGCTTTGTAAGAAAAATATATAAATTTTGTCACAATATATATATAATTGTTATAACATTTGATTTTTTTACTATTGTCATTATTGTTAAAAAAATTTGTAATATATTAAAAAAAATAGTTTGCATTTTTTTTGCAAAACTGATTTGAAAATATAATATATTTTTAACAAACAAAAAAAAGACTTCTACATTTGTATAAAACAAAAATACAAAAAAAAAACCATTTACATACACACACACACATATATATATATGGCTCCAGTGAGGGTGTGACGCAATGGTAGAACTTTGGATTAGTGGTAGGTTCAAGGTTCTCATCTTGCGAAGATGTGTGTTCCAAAAAAACAAATATATATATATATATATATATATATATATATATATATGGATATCCAACAAAAAAATAGTTGATTTAAAAAATAATAATAAATATAAATGTGCAGTAGCTTTTAGGACCGACAGGCCACAACCCCTCTCTCCCGACGGCGAAGGCCCACTCCACCTGACGTCCACGCGCTGCGTCTTTGCAAATATTTATACTGAAGGGGGCAGCTGGGATGATGTTCCAAGAATAAGGAGGCAGCTGATTTGGACTGGACTACTACAGCTATTTATTTTTCAAAAGGAAGCTATTTATTTAAAGTTAATAAATAAATAAAAATTTCCTTGGAGGTATTTTTTCTTTTTTTTTGAGATTTTTTTAAAGAATAAAAAAAGGGATGGAGTTATTTTGAAAAGTTTGTTTTTAAGGGAGATATTTTTTAATTTTAACCTTTTTGCTTTAAAAAAGGTGGAGTTTGTTAAGAAATGATTTTTTTTTAAAGGAAGGAACATAACCTTTGAGCAAAGGTATAATTTTTGAGCAACATATTATTTTTTGAAACATTAATTTTCAAAAAGGAGAGTTTATTTTAAAGTTAATATTTTAAAGGGAAGTTTAAATTGAATAACTTTTTGTTATAGAGGGGAGTTAATTTTTTGAAGGGGTGAATTTGTCTAAGTAAGGGGCATTTTTCTAAGGGGGGAATTTACGCAAGGTATATTTTTTTTCTTTCTCAAAAATTAAAGGAAAATTTTACTTTGAGCAAGGTATTAATTTTTTTAAGAAAGGTATTAACTTTTTTTTGCCTTCATAATTGCAAATAGGATCACCTTACAATGTCTTCTAAGCATAGGAAAGTAAGACACCATATTACGAGAATGTAGGCGATTGAGAAAAGGAAGGACCAACTTTTAAAAAGGCAAAGAAGAGAGAAGAGGAAGTCAAGTCAAAGAAATGGTCAATAATTGTTGAACAAAAAAATCATACTATGAGACTTCTTCAAAATCATCACATAGCTCAACCAAATGAATTGATGGCCATAGAGATGGCTCATCCTCTAGAGTTGTATTTCCCTTAAGTTAGTTTGTGTTTGTTACCTTTTGAGATGTTAGAGCATGTTGAACAATCTTTTAAAGCTTTGCCATGTAAACTAACCACTAACCAAGGAAACTACTAATCTTTGTTGTGTGGTTGTCCTTTTTCTTAGTGGCTCAATACAATGGACATATGCTTAAAATTAAGGTAAAGTGCACTAACCAACAATTATAGATTAGATTAAACTACAACTAATTTGATAAGTGCACTTACAAGCTACTAACACAATGAACAAACTAACTTATAAATTATAAAGTTACTAACTTGCAAACTACAAATTGCAATGCTACTAAAAGTACAATTTACTTTAATTACACAAAGTTATATAAGTTTTATAGTTGCAACAATGTTGAACAAGTTAGTTTAAGGGTTCGTTAATATTAGAACAATATTTAATTAGTAGTAAATATTACAATATCACTTAAGGTTTTTAATCCTTACTAAGATATTTGATGGCATCTATAAAAGTATTTTCCTTGAATAGATTGATAAATAATCTTATGTTTGGCAAAGACATAAAATGTTGAATAATCTTATGTTACTTGATGGCATCCTTTAGGTCTTTTTTTTTGTTTTTTACAAAAATATAAAATAACTATAATTAATGATGCAATTGGTAATCTTTGCTTCCATGGTAGATGCTTGTATCCATTGGATTGATGCCACATTACTTATGAATATCGATGTTCGAAAGATTATCCATGTCAATGTCATATTGTTGATACCATATTGAAGTTTATGCCACTTTACATCCATTATTGAGAAGTTTATCCATGTTTATGGATTAATGCCACTTTACTTCCATTATTGAAAAGTTTATCCATGTTTATGGATTGATGCCACTTTGCTTTGTTTATGGATTAAGGCCACTTTACTTCCATGTTTTAAGAAGATTATCCATATTTATGGATTGATGGAAATTGAATCCATGTTAATGTATTAGTGCCACCTTCTTTTTTCCATCATATGCATCTTCAATTGTGGCATAGTCAAGTTGGCATGTTGTGATTTGTGGTATATGCATCTTTACTTATGGCATGGTCAAGTTGGCATGTTGTGATTTGTGGCATATACATCTTGACTTGTGGCATGGTCAAGAATGTTGTGGCTGATGCATCTTAACTTATGATTTATTTTTTTTTCAAGTTGGCATTTTAGTTATTTATGGATTTAAAAATAGTTTATGATTCTTTGCTTGAAACATAATTCATGCATTTATTTATTATGATTGAAAGTGTAGTATTAAATGATAAATGGTAAAAATTGGAGAATGATTCTTACATAGTTAATAAGATTATGCCACATCAAATATAGGAACATTCATCAAATCCTTGTGTTACCAAAAAATAAAATTTCACCTTTTGTTAGCTTATGAGAAGGTTGCACCTTGAAAAATGCAAAGGCAAGGACAAAGCCATTAGATAATCTCTAGTCCTCTATATGATTCATTTTAAACCAAGTCATCTTATGATGACTTTAACCTTTGGTTATCTACTTAAGTAATAGTTAAGACATTGCTTGAAAATCTAACCAACCTAAGAATATAAATGTTAAGAATATACTTTTGGCAATTCATAATCTTTTTTTACCACAAGCCCATAATAAAAATTATATATGTTAGGAAATCTTCCTAAACTTCTTTGGGGAGAAATTATGAATACCGCTATGTACAGGTATTCAATCAAGGAAGTTGAAGGTAAAATTTCTTTGTGGGGGATGGATAGGAAAATATCCTAAAATCTCTCATCTAAGGATTTTTTGTTGTGATAAAGAAGAAAGAATTTAGAGATCAATAACACTAAACCCAAACCTACCAATTGCAGTTTTACCCTTCCTTCATAATATTGCATGTTTATAAACTAATGGATCAATAACACTAATCATCATACTCAAGTTCAACCTTAATATTATTAATCTTATATTAAGGCTCAAGTGAAGCAATTATAAGATATTTATAAGTGATGATTAATCAAGGTTGTTACAAACATACTAATGGTTTATTTTAAGTAATTGATTTTGTTAATGTGGGTTTCTTTTCCATTGCATTAATTTCTTTTTCTTTTTCTTTATAAGATATGACTTAGTTTTTTTGTTTGAACTCACACTGCCATACTTTATTATTGTACCTTCAATGAGAAACTTTTCCTTGTTGAGTAATTTCTTTGTCATCACTCCAAAGGATTCATCCATTAGATCACTTGCATATTATTTTACTGGTTTTAATAAAGAATCTACAAAAATGAGAATGATATCTTCTTTTTCTAATTTTTAACTGATTATTTTCCATACTTTCTTGAACCTTGGAACAAATTTTTCTAATTTCTCATTTGACCCTTTCTTGATTATATATATATATATATGCTATATTTTTTTTATATGCTTTTTTTTTTTATAAATAGATATACTATATTTTTTTTGATATGCTATATTTTTCTAATTTCTAATTTCATAAATATTTTTGCCACTTGTTGATAACTATTTAGGGAATGGCTAGGAATCATGTAGAACCATTCATTAGCCTCTCCCTTAAAAATTACAAGAAAAAACCTAGCCATTAATTTGATGTCATATCCTAATTTGATTCCAAACTATTTTTGAAAGTTGATAAGGTGTTGTTTTGGATTACTATCTCCACTAAACATGTCAAACATAGGGTTTATGTAATTTATGGATAGTAGAGTATTTAAGATATCCCATGATAGTGGACTACTAACTAAACCATCAAAATCATACACTTCATCTTTATTCCCTTTCATTTTTTATTCTAACCTTCACAATTTCAGAGGTATATGGATCCAAAAATTTCTAACCACTTTGACTAACCTCTTGTCAAGAATTCTAATTGATATTCTAATTTTGATTTACATTATTTTTATTTTTAAATATATCTATTTCTTCCATCAAACTTTATTCGTATAGAAATGTTTTGACTAGTTTCAAGTTTAGATTTTTCATTTTCTAAGGTTTTCTAAGTTTTTGCAAGAAATTTAAATATAGAAAAATATTTTTCTTTTCTCTTTTATTTACTTAAGTTTAGTGCCATAATCGAGGGAATTCCATTCCATCAAAATCCACTAAGGGAATGATCCCCACCTTGTCTGCACTTACCATCAACTCGATAGTATTTTAGGCATGTTTCAACTTTTAGGGGTAGAGAGTTTTGAACCTAGGTCTCCCATATTCAAGAGCTTTAAAATATCTACCTCTCCAATTCCCCTATCCGTTAATTCATTAGACAAACATAATTAGGTCTACTAATTCATTAAAAAAAAAATCAAATAGTTTATAGGATTAATAAGCATAACTATTTACCTATTAGGCATAAATAGAAATTGACTAGAAATAATATTACACTATGGGTGTGTTTTAATAATTATGAGAAACTAGTGTGTACAAAGATATAGCAAATAAGCATCATAGTCCTAGATCTAACATATATCAAATTGAAATAACTTAGAATGCGATACTTTATGCACTTGTTTGAAGAGATCTTACCCTTTGAAAGTTGACGTCAATTTGTTCCCAAAGAGGACCTAAAAATTTAATGATTTTGGAGGAGTTGATGCTTATCCTAAATTTTGCAAAGGTTAGTATCAACCTCGATGATGATCAAGATCCTCCATATGGATTAGTGATCAAAACCAAATTCAAAAATAAACGATAGCTCAAAATATACATGAAAACACCTATAATAGAGATTAAAAAAAGCCTTGGAAATTGAAATCTAAATCTCTTACAACTTTTGGTGATTAAAGATATCGTAAAAATTGGATCATTATTAGTATTATAAGCATGAAATAAGGTCATGATTGATGTTGTTCTTAGGGATTTTTACTAAGGTAACAATTATGGGGGTTGTCTGGTGAGTTTAGGAGTATTTCCCTATGATTCACTTGCCCAAATTTAGTTTCAAACTTATCATTTTGACACAAAGATATCTCCTAAATTTGTCATAAGGAATAACAATAAAAACATTTATGTCCTAGCTTCAACATGATGATCTACGATAGCTCAAAAACATATATAGAAAAGGGAGAATCTCGAGCCTTGGTAACTTTTTCATTGAAGAGAATAATTGATCATAAAAAGAGTCAATGATTTGAAATGCCTTTGATGTCTCCTTATATACCTTGCAAATGAGATAAAACAACATCACATTAGTTGACCTTATCCTTGAAATTTGAATATACTTTATTGAAATTCTCTCTAATTAATTGAATCATTTTAGATACCTAAAGTAGTAGTTTTATTAAATAAAAAATCAAATTTAGTTTTCTATAATACTAATGGTATCATTTCATGAACTTTTAGAGTTTTTTCCTATAAACTACTCTTAATATACCTTTATTTGCATCAAATGAAGGCCCTTTAATTTATAATACATCAATGTTTAAGTTTCAACCACCTAATGAAAGTATACATAATTAAAGCTAAGAAAACCATCCTTCTAGAATCCTCAACGAGAAATACAACTAAACCAATTTGACAAGGTTTACATAGTCAATTTATCATCCATAAAAGTCATTAGATATCGTAAAGTTTTTTGGCGCACTTCTTAAAAGGGATAAAATGTAGATAATTAAAATTGTTCATTTGATTTTTAATTATCAATTTTGCATTAGTAATTGTTAATATTTTTGTATTAGATTTTCATTACTCTTTTAGATGTGTCTTCATGGGTTTGAATCATCATTCTCACTCCTATGTAATAGCCTACTACAGTTGCCTGTTGATAGATCGATTGATCTCCTATGAATGTTAATATACTTTACCTTTACCTTTATTCCCACTATAATTTTTAGTATGTTGAGTTAACTCTTTAAGTGTATGAGAAAATCGATGTAGCACATCCTTGATTCCATAAACCTCTTAAACTTGAACTTGAGTTTCCACTTCAAATTAAACATCTCCACCAACAAATAAAATCATTAAAACTATAAATAATTGTTACTATTATCTCAACATTGTTCGCAACATTTTAATATCTATATTGACACCATTGTTGATGTCACCATTTGATAATGATCTGTGTTTCTTACGAGAATAGATATAAAAAAAGTAAATTTTCTCCTTTCAAAATGTAATTACATCATTTTTTACATTGTTTTGTTTTTTAATACTAAGCAAACTTTACGTGTAAGTCGTAGGAGCACGTTGTCATGCTGGAAAACCATTATTTTACAGGTGAGGGATGCGCTGACGTCTTCTAACTTGTATGGAGGCTTAAAAACTTCAATATTCTGGTCTGGTCGCTTCCATATTTGATTTTCGACCTGCGCGGAAGCTGCTGTTCTCAACTCCACCTGCGTCAATTCTCAACAATTCAAAGCGAATTTCGACCTGCAAGTGTGGCGGCGGCAGTAGTCAAAAATGACGACTTCCAACGACGTAGAACCTCACTACATCCTCTCTTATCTACTTATAAAAACATCTAACCCTCATACATTTCTCCTCAAAACCTTTCCGCCCTCCATATCATCATACTTTCTTTAACTTTTTTCCTTGCAGTTAGATTTATCAAGCTCGACTGTCCATATTGATAGCGGAGCACTAGCGATGGAGAGACATCTAAAATTTCTTATAAACTTATATTTTTTAGCTGTTGTCGGATTTGGGCAGAGTAGCGGGGCAAGATTTCTCAGGAGTGACATTTTCCTGCGAAATTCCTCTATATTGTATCCATATCTCAATGGCCGTGCAGACCTATTTTTTTCTGCACACAAATCTTCAGTGCCGAGCTATGAAACTCTGAAGATGTGGAGTGATAAAACGAAGGAATCGCCTCAGGCTGAGGAGACGTTATCAGTTGCTGCCCAGGGCAGCGTGACACCTGGAAATGCCATGGTGGATATGCAACAGCTCGCCACGTCGGATCACAGTCCTGGTGTTGGTCACATGCAAATCTACGGTTCTATTCACAAATCGCCTCCTCTCAACAGTTGGAAACGCAGGCAGCAAAAACGTGTTAGCAGAAAGCGGATTCTGCAATCGACTCCAAGCCCTGGAAATGGACATTAGAGTCAAATAGAGGCTTGCATTGGAAAAAATCTCACAAATATTATGGTGAATTACCAAATTTTTGTATTGTTAGGAATGAAGAGAAGACGTTATCAATTGAGATGTATTATGATCATATCTCCAACTCCGATGCGCAGGGCATGATCACAGCCCATTTGATGTTTATTCCATTCTTTGAGTGAGCATGTAATTTGATGTTTAATAGAAGTCCCAAATTATTTTCCTAGATTTCAAATATCACAAGTCATTTGATGTTATTATATTCTTTGTGTGAGCTTGTAATTTGATTCTACTTTGTGTGCTTGTAATTTGATGTTTAGTGAATGTTATAAAGTAAGATTTTAAAGTATAGAGCTAATAAGGATAAAACATGGGTGAATGTAGTCTCTTAAATTTTTCTCGTCTGTCGATAATACTAAGATAACTTGTTCTTTTTTTATTTTTTTGGTTGAAATTCATTTATTTGGGTATCTTTTTTTTTTGGGCTCTCACCCTTTTTTACACACACACACACTCCAGCTAATGGAACTTGAGGATCAAACCCCACCACTAGAGTACCTTCATTTAGACATCTCTTTTTTGTTGTTGTTGAAATTCATTTATTTGAGTATACATGTGTTTCATAATGCATAGATGCACAAAAACATTATGTTTGTTGGAACATAAATGCATTGTTTTTATGCATGCATGAATATTGTGTTTGGGCATGCATAAATTTATTATTTTTGCACATGCATAAACACAACATGCTTAAAAACAATGCATTTATGCATGCCTAAACACAATGCATATACATAAACACAATGCATTTATGCATGCGCAAAATCAATGTCTTTATGCATGCTTAAAAATAATGCATTTATGCATGCTTAAATACAATGTGTTTGTGCATGTGCAAAAATAATGTGTTTATGTTTGTACATATTTTGAGAACATATATTGTCACTTTGCATGTTTGAATGTCACAAGCCTAATTGGATACATTAATGGTGAAGACGAATGGTGAATGCTAGCATTTGAAATTGGTCATTCATATTATTCATTTTCAAGGTGATATTATTGTAGAGCTCTAAGCTTGGATTGAACAATGATGGTGAAGCCTTCCAAATTACCATTCCCATTTGGATTGAGGCAAGTTTTCTATGCATACCCAAATACAATGCACATACATAAACACAATGTGTTTATGCATGCCCAAATACAATGTGCATTGATAAACATAATGTGTTTATGCATACGTAAAAATAATGTGTTTAGCATGCCCAAACATAATGCATTTATTCATGTTTAAACACAATGTGTTTCAGCATGCTTAAACACAATGTATTTATGCATGCTTAAACATAATTCATTTATGCATACGCAAAAATATGTGTTCATGCTCACACGTACTTCGATGACATCTTATCACTTTGCATGTTTGAACATCACCAACCTAATTAGATGCATTAATGGCAAGGCAAATGATGAAAGCTATTATTCAAAATTGGGCATTTGCATTATTCATTTTCAAGGATATATTATTGTAAATCTTCAAGCTTGGATAGAAAAATGATGGTGAAGCCTTCCAAATTGCCTTTCCTATCTGGATTGAGGTAAATTTTCTATGTGTATTCTTCATACTTTGCATGTTTATTAGGGCATTCACAACCATAATGTCAATGAAAACCATGTAGCCAAAAATCCTAGCTAGCATTCACAACCACAACATTAAATGAAAATCCATTTATGCATATTTTGCAATCATTGTAATCCATAAAACCATATTTACACCATGCATCTTCTCAAATAATTCTTGAGCATTATGTATTCTTTAATATTTTGCATATAGGATTTGTTTAGGGTATTCATAACCAGAACATTAGAGTAAAATCCTAGTTGTCATTACTCTTTAAAAATCATCAATTTCCTTACTCTTTGAACATCATGCCAATTACCCACTTCAACATCAATGTCTTAGCAAAACCCCATGCTCAAAAGCACTCCTCAAGAATAGAAGGTTTTTGCAATCTAACAATAAGTTTGTATGAATTTCTAAAGATATTATGCTCCAATTTTGCTTGACACAACCATTGGATCCTTACTCACTTGTAACTATAAGATCGTGATAGTCAAAAACTTTGTTAAAATATATCAATTATTAAAAAAAGCTTTGTTCCATTTTCACAAGAAATATATTTAAGTCAATATCATCACATGAATATTATACATTCTTTAAGTGGTGAAAATGATTATTATCCCTAACAATAATTTCTTATGTGATAATTTTAGAAACAAAATTTATTTTAGACTATCAGTTACCATATACTCGAAAGTTGTTTACAACTCGAATGGTTATTCCGTAGGTTGTGTTTAACAACCCAAAATCAATTACTAGTTTATCACTATGGTGGTAAATAATTTGTTCAATATCTTCCTCCTTGACATCATGTAGAACAAATATCATATCAGGAACATATCTTACCACTTTCATCACTTAAGACATATCTCACTATTTTATTTACATAACAAACATCATTTAGTCAATCATTAGTTATCACCAAATAAACATTGTCCATGTTTTAATTGATTACTTTTTTGCAAATCTTATTGTACCTTTCAATCTTTAATTTTCAGATTTTGAAGTGTTTGATAACTTGGCGTCAACACCTATACATCCTAGCACCATCCAAACATCATTATTCCCTATAGTATGATAATTACGATTAACCAACATCATGAACATATTTCTTATACGATCTACATACCTTCTTCATAAGCTAAAGCATCATCAGCCTCAATTAGAAAATTTTCACTATTAGATTGACTTATGTTATGATATGCATCCTTTTCAAATTCCTCATTCACTAAACTCTATCACATGAATCTAGACATTGGCTTCTCATTTATTACGATAAACTCATCTACCTTTTCTATCTTTATTATTCCTTTTTTGGTGATAATGTCACCCTACATATTATCAAGCTAGTAATTTCCAACTATGAAAATGTCTCAACATTGAGAAATAAGATAATATGGAAGTATAATATGTATTCAATCCAACAAGATGTTAAATATTGCAAAGATCAATTTAAATATACAAGGACCCAGAATTATTTGACAATATGTTATATGATGCAAACATAATTTTATGGACTACAATAAATGCAAGATATGCATAAAATAGGATTTTTAAAAATACTCTAGCATGATGCAACACAATTTTATGGACTATAATGATCGTATGATATAAACAAAATAAACCTTCTGAAAAGGTTGTAAAGACTTTTAAGTAGATGCAATCATCAAGTGCAAAGACAAACTCTATAATCTTTGCAAGCATTCTTCAAACATATGCATTATTCCTAGGATGAATCATTATTACATGCATTGTAGACAATCTTAATTATGCAATCTATCTTGAGGAATATTTAAACTTCATTTTCAAAATGCCCATAAAACTTTAAGTAGTGAGTGGATATGTTTACTTGGTGCTTGTAAATCATATAAGAATGTATGAATAGGGGATTTTGTGGAAACAATCCTTTTTTTTAAGTTGTCTAAATATGTTGCATCATATGTTCTACTTTCAAATATTTATATCGAATTAGGAAATTGTGTTTCAAATGTGGAAAATATTCTTGTGGAGATTATTGGTGATGCAAAGTAATGCAAGATCTAAAGAGTCTTGCGCAATGATATGGTGCATGCTTTCAAGTATATGGGAAACCATGTTCCATTTCATTTTTTCAAAAAAGTGTTATTAATAAATATGTGTACAAATATATATTTTTGTTGATGGCTACAATAAGGATTCCCTTAAACTCTTTGATATGATGAAGAACTTGGGAACCAACCCTAACAACATAAACTTTGTATGTGTTCTAATTGAGGAATTTGAGATGTTTTGATCAACAAAAGTATCATCGCGGTTAAATATGAAGTAGCTACAATCAAACAAGGTAGTAGTCATGATCAAATAGAGTTGTTGTACAAAAGAATGGAGTTATCATGATCAGAAACTATGTTGCAATAGTTAGGATCAATGTAAAAAATGGATTATCATGCTTTAAGGCTAATTATATCAACATAAGCTTTATTGTGATGCAGGAAGAGGCCAAAGGTAAAATATTATATTTTTTAGATGATGATATCAGCATAAAGATAGTCGTAATGTGATGCTAGGAGGAAATAGGGAAATATCATGATTTTGCAAGTTTGACATTAGTCAAAGTGTTATCATGATGCAATATAAGAAAATAATATGTAACTTAACACTTTGAAGGTAATGATATCATCTTTAAACATGTGGAAGACGAGTAAAGGCACAAGACACTAAGTGTCAAATGTGATGACATCAACAACAAGATTATCGAAGCATGGTACAATAAGAAATGCACTAAGTGTCATAAGATAAGATAAATGATGTTAGAAAAAGCTCAAAGAGAGTTTGGCAAGGCAATATGGCACTAAATGTTGGGCAATGAGAGTGATGATGTTAGAAGAAGCTCAAGAGCAATGTAATAAGCTTAGAAAAACACTAAATTATGTATGGTAATAACGATGACATTGATAAAAGTATGAATACTATGTAGCAAGGCTTTGTAGGGAACGACAAGGTGCAACATGATATGGCACAATAAAGCACCAAAATATGTCTGACGAGTAGGGAAAGATCCTAGGAAGTTTGAAATATGTTCTATCTTGAAGATGGAGGTCCAACAATGCTTTAAAGGGCCTGGAAACATATTCAAATAAGTGCAAGAAGAGAAATCTGGTTTGGATGTGATTCCAGCAAAGAAAATCATGAGGATGAAGATGTTGAGTACAGTGCAGCGATGTTTTCATTGTTGTCAACATGATGAGATCAGTGTGCATAAGGTTTCCATGGTTACATATATCACAGGAATGACATCGATAAGATTTGCAAAGTTGTTGGACGCAAAAACGATCAAGGGACCAAAAGTTATCATGAGTTACCAAAAGTTGTCAAGGGGGACAAAACATAAATGGAAGGTGATGGAAAACCAGATATGGTTTGGATCAGTTGTTGGGTTGATAAAAAAACTTGTATGCAGCGTTGGAATGGTCAAATTTCATGTTGGTTCATTTTTGGGCATTCTTATGGATTTTGGAGAAGTCAAAAATTTGGATGAAATTGGCTTCATGCAAGTCAAATTGCAAGCAAACGATGATGAGTCAGAGGATAAAATTTAGAAAATATATAGTAATATATACCATGAAGATGTGGTCCAAATTTTGGATTAAGGTAGAAACCAAGGCAGAAATGGTACAAGTTACAAAATGCCACTTAGTAACTTTTTGTAGTTTGATGCACTTTTTGGGATAGCAAAGAAAAAGAGGAATTCCATGAGTTTGAGTTAAGATATTTGATTTCTAGTTGTATATTTGTAATCAACATGAAAAATATCACAACTTTGGTTTTTGGTTCGTCTCAATTCAAGGTCTAGAAGTTAGTGAATGAGAATGCCTGGTATGTGTTTGACGAAATGACAGACAGAATTTTCGCTAAGTGTTGAGCCCAATTTTGGCAGTGAAATGTTTGACAAAATGCTTGCTATGGTTTTTGAGGAAACTTATGAATGCATCTAGTCTAGTTATGACACTTGGTATATTCTTTGAGGCATCCTTATTGTGTGTAATTATTTTCTCTCTCTAAGTGACATGCGACTAAATACTTTTGGACAAGTTTGACTATTGGGTGAAGAAGTTTTTGAGAATATATTTTATTTCTTGTTAAAAGAAATAGCAGTCCCATTTTTATATTGGAGATTTTTTATGATATGGTGTCTCTTTTAAAAACTATTTTCCTATTAAGAATATCTAAAATAAATACAGGTTATTAGAGGTCATTCGACACTTATGCAAAAATCGTAATACCATTTCGTGTCATACAGACTTGGAACATGCATTTCGGATCCAATTGATGTATTTTCATGAACCAGTTTGATAATATTTTGATTTTCCTAGGTTTGTATGTTAGCAATGTAGTATTATTTTGAGCAGTGTGTGAAGTATATTCCCTCCAATATTTTAGGAACAATTTCTTGGTCTGTTTTAGGGCATTTTTAGCTGACAAGTGTGCAGAGTGGGTTAGTATGAATTGAATAGTTAAAGCTACAGATTTGGTGGTAGAGCTTTTGGAAAGAAGATGTTTCAGATTGAATAAGTAACTGATCTAGTCTCTTGATATTCAGAATCGTGTCAATGCTTCATAGTTTTCTTTTTAATATGCACAATTTGGTAGTTGGTTTATTTATGTGAGTGGTATTGGGTCTCATCTTCATGGAGAAGCCTATGCAATGAGTCAAGAGCATATTATCAATAACGGGCTTCAATTTTTCTTTGTGACAAGGTAGCAGTTAATATTTTAGGTGTTATAGATCCATTTTATATTTTTCTAGACAAGTATGAGAAGTGTGTGTGTAGAAATAATTGAGAGTATGTGTGGAGTATTGATGAGACAAAGTGAGAAAATAGAAGAGTGAGCAAAGGTAGTATTTTTGAGCTAGATCATTTATAATCTTATGTGAACTGTAATCAATCTTTTATCTTCTTTATTTTAGTTCATCAAGTTGGTGCTTGGCGAGAGGAGTCGATGCTCCTTATAGTTGGTGCTGCAGAATGATAAGGTAGTTGATGTTATTCCTTACAGTGGGTGCTACAAAATATTATAACATTTTTATGGTTGGATTTAGATTGGATTCCAAGTATTCATTTCCAGGGATGTAGCCAAATTGGTGAACCTCGTTACATCTTGTGTTGTGTGTTATTTTTGATGTGCTTGCTCATTTGATTTTAGTTTTACATCGTGTTGATTTCAAAAGTGAAAAATTTGCATTTAGTTTTTAGACACACTGATTCAACCCCCCTCTCAGTGTCACATGAAGTTCAATAGAAGATCTAAGTCAAATACTTAAGCATTCAATCTTATCTAAGATTTGAAATAGGGAAACAAGGATGCAAACCAATATATCTCATTATTGAAAGCACAAAACGAGAATAATACTAATACCCAAAAGCTAAAATATAGACTTATTAGTAAGAAATACCTCAAACCAGCTTCAAGATGCCTACACAAAGATATCGATTCATACACAATCACTCAACCATAAGAAGAAAGTGAAAATAGAGAGTTGTAAAGCAAACAAAATATTTTCTATTATGAGTGTTGAAAATGGCAGCATAACATTACAATAATCTCTTCTCCATTATTTTAAAAAGGAAAACTAAGTCATATTTATAAACACAAAAGGTGGAATATTAAAAACTCCAAGAAATTTGAAGGATCACAATCCGCTCAGAGAATTAGGAAAAACATAAATGAAATTTGTCACAAAGGAATGGGCATCCATGTATGTTCATCCAAAGAAGGTCTTAACAAATTGTGAGCATTAAAGCTTGACTACATGATTGTAAAAGGAAATAAATATTAATAAATGAAGAATTAGTCTATCGTGTAGTAACCATTGGAAAATATGTGCATGCATAGAATATGCAACTAAAAAGGGAATTCAAACCTGAACATTAGATTCCTTCATTCTCCCCTATAATGTGAATGGGTTGAATTCCAATACAATTTTTGTTAGAAATTGTAATGTAATATTGTGTAATATTTATTATGTAATATTTCTCTTTAATGTAAATTTATTTAATGTTTAAAGTATCTTTAGATACCTTAAAGCATTAAGAGAATAAAAATAGAAAGAGAAATAAATATAGAAACACCTTTAACCTTACCCTTGGGTAAAAGGAAGGTTAAAGGGTGGGTTAGTTCTTATAAATAGAGAGGTATTCCTCTCATTATGTAACTTGATCAAACTTGATCAAGCATGTAATGCTTGTCTTGAGAATTTGTAGGAGAGTTATCTTATGAGAAAGTAATAGAATGATGGTTCAAAGTGGATGTACTCCCAAGAGATGGAGGAACCACTATACATCATGTGTTATCTTTTATGTGATTATCTATTGCTTTGCTAGATGGATGAATGGCATATTATTATTGAAAAAACTCCAAAGAGATATTGGTTATATGGAATCCTTCAATTCCATCAAGTGGTATGAGAGTCATTCTTAGAGTCTTCGCTTCAACAACCTTGAAGGTTCATTCCTCTTCTCTCTCCATCAAGTGTTTAGGTAAAAGGGTTTGAAGGTATAATTTACCTCTTCTTGTCAATTTTTTGCTTTAATCACTAACCTTTTTGTTGGTATCTTGATGATGAGCTTAAGTCTAGCAAAATTTGACTAAAGAAAATGTTAGTTCAATTTTTACTATGCATTATTTTTTTTATAAAAAATTTTTATTTGCAATTTTTCAATAAAATTGATTAATGAATAT
>Ga0115851_100530_pt1 | contig 17367 bp, 15 predicted proteins | sample InSIn2gowninarea_FD_83865 | JGI IMG/M metagenome (GOLD analysis project Ga0115851, IMG submission 83865)
TATAACTACAATAGTAATGGGGTAATCACTAATATTATAGGGACCCAACAGAGGGAGTGTTGAAATATGTAACTAGGTTCAATCTTCATAATTACATGTGTAATCATGATTTTATCTAAATTAATGTAAAGAAGAAAAATAAAATTATTTATCATTAAGTCATGGGTTTCATGCTCAAGAATTTTTTTTTTTATAAATGAAGCTCCCATTGTGAGCTATTAGGTTTCATCATTAAGTCATAAAGTCTATTGAGTCAATTTCATGTACTGAAGACCCATTTGGGCATGTTACATATTATAAAAATAGAATTATTTTGAGTCATAGACCCTCCAAGACCTTGTCACAAGTACTCCATCTAGTCATCCTTCAAAAGGAGATGAAGATCATTCGAAAAGAGGATGTCAACCTACAAACTTGCTCAAGACGACTTATTTCTAGGGCAGTCTACCATATATAGAGAGTACTCAGCCTCACTTGAATACCATTCAATCAAGCATCCAAAAAAAATAAGATATCAAGTGCCAGAAACATGAGAGAAGAAGCTCATCATCAAACAAAAAAATGAGGAGAAGAAGCCAAAATAGTTTTGATCTGTTTTGGGGCAATTTCCTTTCACATGTGTGAAGAAGACTTGTGTCATCTACTGCAGAGGAAGCCAAAATCATCATAATCATCTTAGAAGAATGAATTGAGGAAGAAAGCCAAGTTAATTTACAAGCCGAATTGCAGAAGGAGTCTCCATCTAAGCAAAGGGAGTTAAGGGATAAAATTAGTGTTGATTCCTCACATGTGCTACAACTAGGGTTTCTGAAGAGGCCGAGAGTTGCAGGTTTGAGCTAATAGGCCAAAATCCGAAGGGTAGTTGAGATCTAAGCTGAAGCAAGCAGTTTGAATAACGTTGACTCAAGGAAGAAGAATTCACTCAAGGAAGCCTTATGACTTGGTCTTGGACATGTTTGTAGGTCAAGGGTCTTGGTCTTGGAATTCATCACTTGAAGATTCTATAAGAAAAATTCATTTGGGTTTTTCTCTAAACTTGGAAAGGTTTTGGCCTTTGTTGATCATCTACATATTATGTCCTATTCTCTCATTGTTCTATTGTTTTGGCTGATTTATGATAGATGAACACATAATAATAATAATAAGCACATGAAGAAGCTAATCAATTGGAGTAAAAGTATATCACAATCAATTATCAAGTAAGATAAATCATCCTTATCCTTTTGCCCTAGATTTCTCAATATTGCATTCCTTCATCCCTTTACCAATATTTATTCCACATTACATGGAATTTGTACTAACCTTGTCATGATGCTTTTCCTATAGACCTTCCAAAATGATGGTCTTTCTTGGATCATGATGATTCAACTAAGCACGATGAAAAATTATAACATAATGTTAGAAAATATCTGGATGATCAATATGCAAAATGGTCTATCTATCTATCTATCTAGATGATCTCTACAACGCAAATTAATCATGTAAATTCTAGACATGCTAATATCATATGCTTCTTTCTATGATGCTAAGAAAAACATACTATTCTAAAGGAAAGATTAAACTTAACAAAGAACCTAATAGTGAGTAAACCTTCTTTAGTGGTAAAGATCTTTCACTTCTTCCTTCTTTTCCTTCTTCTCAGGTTCTCCCACTGCTTCGAATACATGAGTTTCACTCATTTCCTTTCTATTATTGTCCTTCTTGTTTGGAAAGTCCCTCTTAAAGTGTCCAAATTCATTGTATCCAAAACATTGCACTTTGGACATGTCTTTATTTTTGGACTTTCCAAAAGTTCCCTTTTTCAACTTTTTGACTCAGGCTAGAAAGGCTTGACATTGTTCATTTGATCAAATATCATCTTTGACCTTGATCCTTGATTCTTCCAATATACATTGTTCCCAAAAATCATCAAAGGGAGTTGAATCTTTTTTGGAGTAGTTTCTTGTTGCAAAGTTGTTCCACTATGGTGGTGATGCATTTTGTACATAGATGGTTACTTCAGAATTAGTGATTGTTTCCCCAAGTCCTTGTAGGTGGTCTCTTAGTTGAGATACTCTCATGAGGAAGGATGCCACGATCCTCATCCTTTGGTTTCTTCATTATGTAAAACTTGTTTCTCAATGACATCTTTTGACCTGTTGTACTTATCGAATATAAATTTACTAGCTTATCATACATATCCTTGGAAGTATTCAAGTTTGCAATGAATGGAACAAGATAATCCTTAATTGATTCAATTATTATCATTTGAGCTCTTATTTCCCATTTCTTTTACTTTTCTACTTCTTGTGTCTTATCTTTCTCAGGTTTAGTAAATTCCCCACTAACATATTCCATTACTTCTTGTTCTGTGAGTATCAAGTAAATTCTTTTCATCCTTGCTGAATAGTTTGATGCCCCAATGAGCTTGTTGATCTCCTTGTAGAAATAACCCATATGACTTGAATATTCAAGCATGATGTAATAATATGTTACTTGATGACCAAGATTCTCCTTGATGATGTCTCCAATCTTCTTGATGCCTTAAAGATATTTGAAGAGTCTTTGATGATGTCTTTGAAAGATGCTTCCTTCAGTAACTACTTCCAAGATTCTTGATGCTTCATTCAAGGATGCCTTCCAAATGGACCTAAGTTCCAAAAAGAGATCAATATTATTCTTGAAGTATTTCTCCTAGATCTTCCTTTGACACAAGCTTGATGTAGACTTGATATCCTTTAGTAGAAACCCTTCTAGGTCTTCTACTAATGAGTATTAAATCCTTCTTGAAGTCTTCTTTTTCAGTCTTTCCTAGAGAGTTTCCTTTTCCCTTCCCCTTGACAAGTGATTCCTTCTTGTGTCCTTCTAGCTACCTCCCTTGTTTACCTTAGCTCTGAAACCATGTTGGAGAATCGATAATGGAAACTAGTGATCTTATTTTCCTTAACCTTAAGATTTTCTTGTGAACATATTAGCTTTCTTGTGTTCTTTTAGTTATATCTTTCATCAAACAAATATCAAGAATATAAACTACAACAATAGAGGGCACAAATATTAGGATCGTAGTAAGGGAAAAACCCCTTCATGGGGAAAACCCAAAAACTCTTCTCTTCTTGGAATATGCTTCAAATGAGGTACAAAGACCCAAACCTTAGAGCAAGTCCTCCTCCAAATACCAAGTCGGCCCTCTAACAAGTCCTCTGATTCTACATCAACTAACCTCAAACTACAACTTCGGCCTGCCAACTTCAATACTGCAACTCATCTAGCAACTTCGACTATGCTACTTCATCCTTATAGCTTCTATGGAAACCCTAATCTAGCCTCCTCCTTAGACCTTCCTAGAGCAAGACAACTCTCCCAAGGTAAACGATAGGGTTTCCTCCATTCTAGGTACAAGTTTTTGCACTTCTTCCTATTGCAAATCAGACTCGCAATTTCAGCCTCTTTCTGTAACATCAGAAACCCTAGATTTTCACACGTGTGAGAGAGATAGAGCCCAAAATTCTCCTTCTCCAAGACCTTCACTCTTATTTTTTGCTTGAAATCGAACCCTTTATTGATAGATCAAACTTATGTGAGTGAATGACTCCCAATGAGGTCAAACTACTTCTTTATATAGCCTTCTCAAGGGGTTGAATTCACTCCTTTAGACTTATTTGATGTTACCAGGGCCGACTTGTACTTTGGAGCTTCCAAGACTTTCTAAACTGAAAAATAATTCTTATATTTTTTCTCGGAAGGGTCTTATAAGATGATGTTGACTCCTTTGACTCAAGACAATAAATCCTAGGACCTAACAAACCCTAGAAGCATAAAGAACATGATTTTACCGAGAATACAATCAATAATGAGCATGAAATCCATGCTTTGATAATAGTAACTTTTCTTTTCTTTTATTGGTTTTTACATAGGATAGATATTGAAATGAGCACAACAATTATGAAGACCGAAAATAGTTACATTTTCAACACTTCAGGAAAGTAAGGGATATGTACAATAGTACACCACAGAGTTTAGAAAAATGGCCATAATTTTGGTATCTCTTCAAAGAACCTAGATGTACTCCTCAAGTATATGGGGAGTTTACACTACCATCTGTGGAAGAAAGTGATGTTGTTCAAGTCCAAATCGGTAGATGAGGCTTGTGTATAGACACAATACTTGGAAAACATAGGTTTGAAGAAAAAGAAATCAAGCGGATTGAAACAAAAGGAGAAACAAGACGCTTCTGAGGAGGGGAAGAAGAAGTGGAAAGGGGGAAAAGATAAAAATACGAAAGCCACAACAAACTAGTGAAAATATCCCAAAAACCACTACAACCACTTCAACATTGATGACCATACAAAGTAGAAGTGTTGGAAGTTAAATCTGGAGCTTAACCCAAAGAAGAAAAAGAAAAACAATAAGAAGAAGAATCCATGGCCACTAATTTGAACAACTAGGTTAAAAGAAACTAAAATGTGGGGGAGAAGATTACTTGTATATTAGTGCAGAAGGAGGTGAACCATAGTAGCCTTTAGCAATAGGAAGAGAAAGAAATGACCACATTCTTCCACATAAAGATATAGGTCAAGAAGACAAAGATTGATGCTTTGTTTGATTTAAGATCGTAGGTGAGTCTCATTGTAGCAAAGTTGGTCAACAAATTGTGTTTGGAAGTTCATGATCATCCATGCCCATATCCACTGGGAAAGATAAATAAGGATGCAAATTTGAAGATAACAAAACAATGCAAAATTGGATTTTCCATCAATGATAATTTTATTGATGAGGTAGAATTAGATGTAGTTCCCCTTGATGTATGCAGAGTCATGTTTGGAAGTCCCGACATGTACATGTGGGAAATCATTTTCATGCAAAGAGCCAACCAATATTGGATCGTCAAGGATGGAAAATTGTTCACCATCAACAAACATAAAGGCACGTAAAAAAATTCATTGTAAGTGCCAATCAAGCAAAGAAGCCGATCAATTCCAACAAGAGTATGTTTTGTTGTTTTTAAGAGAAAGTCAGTGAGTGGAAGAGTTAGTAAGAAAAAACACATTTGTGGAGTGGTTTATTAAAAAACTGAAACAACAACTTGAAGAGTTGCTACAAGCATACAAGAATGTGTTTTGGGAGCCTAAAGGGTTACCCCCAAAGGGAATTGGAGCATGAGGTCCAACTAATGTCAGATTCCCCATTGCAACACATTGGGTTGTACAGAAAATTTGTTATAGAAGTAAGTAAAAAAACAATTGGAGTAGCTACTGGAACATGGTGTCATTCGACCGAGTACATCACAACGTGGGTCACCCATCATCATTGTGTTGAAGAAGGATGGGACTTGGCAGATGTGTATTAATTGTAGGGTGTTGAACAAAATCACACTCAAGAACAGGTACCCCTTGCCTAAGATAAATGATCTGATGGATTAGTTGCAGCAAGAAAAATACTTCACCAAGTCAGACTTAAAGACTGGATATCACCAAATTCAAGTCAAAGAACAAGATACCTAGAAAATTTCCTTCAAAACTAGACAAGGTTTGTATGAGTAGTTAGTCATTCCATTTGGATTATGCAATGCACCAAGTACGTTTATAAGGTTAATGAATGATATAATGCATCATTTATGTTGGACACACATTGTCATTAATGTCAATATGGCAATATTCAAGGAGTAGATAGAGCCACTAGAGGAGAAGATGGAGATGAGAGGAGCAGACAGAGCCAAAGAAGAGGAGCATATAGAGCCATCGAAGCCATAGAGGAAGCAGAGAAAGTTATCAGGAGCTATTGGAGGAGCAGTGGATGCGTTTAACAACAAACAAACATGAGCCATCAGACTTCCAGGGAAAAGATCCGACGTCTACTGGGCAATAAAGATGCATGAGAGATAGCGAGTGGGGACAGTGGTTAGCGGTATTCCCCGCACCGCTTTTGGAGGTGGGTGGTAAACTTACCATGGCATGCGATACCATTCATTGCACGACACGTGGATGACAGGATGCGGCGGAAAACCACTTTATCGCGTGTTAACATGCGGTTAAGTTACGACATCGAGAGGAGCGAACGTCGATAGATTGTAGTGAACGCGATCGATGGTGGGGGGAAAGAAACTAGGTTTAACAAGCGGGGAAAGAAACGGAGACTGTCGGATCATGATACAATGATCGAACGGTGTGGGTTCAATCGCACGGGTTTTTGATTGATGTGACAGGAGAATGGCGGAGTAGTTTAACGTCATTGGATCGCCTAATGAATGATCGGATGGCAGGTTTAACTTCACGTGTTTTTTTTTGAATGATATGACGTGGCATGTGGGACCTTTATATGGCTATAGCCTTGTTTATATGGTTTCTGTGAAGTAATAAGTCCGTGAATAAAAGATTCTCCAACATATATATTTTTCATAACAAGTCGGCTTCTCCTGCATATGAACATGTCCCTTGGTGATAGGAAGAAGTCATATATATATATATATATATATGTCGAAACACTTCGTTTCTGGAATTGATCTCAGGCATCTATATTACGAACAAATAACAGTTCACGACTCATGAACTTGAAAAGAAAAAAAGGGGACCTCTCTAATTTTTTTCTTTTTCTTTTTAATAAGCATCATTTCTATTGTAATTCGGCCCCTCTTCCTCTTGAAAGTGTCTGGTGAAGCATTGGTTAATTCGAGCGCAAAGGAAGCTAAAGCGAATGGAGGAGGGCAACTAGAAGGTTGAGCAAGTGTTGAGGAAGCCAAAGCTCAAGCGAGGGAGAAGGAAGCCAAAGAGCCAGCGAGTAAGCAGAAACAAATGGACAAAGGCATGAGAATATATAAAAACAATAAAAATAGAGAACTGTAGGGAAAGTTGTGGTAGTGAAGAACCAAAGTGTGAGGTAGCAGAAGCAGCAGAGGTAGAAGAGGCAACAGAAGCAACAGAGGCTATAGAAGTAGCAGAGGCAGGAGGGTAGGAGTGAGAGAACCTTAGCTGAATAGAGTGTAGCTGCATACCAGTTTATTCCAAGGTTGGGTTGGAGCCCAAAAGGTTGGAGCCTCAGAACTAAATAGGACTAAAGTCATTAGGGGTAGGTGCTCCTAAGTGCAGAACCACTACTAAACAGAGTTGGTGCTCTGGAGGTTGGAGCCTCACTGAAGTCCAAGTTGGAGCTTGGCAACTATTCACAGTCAGAGATATACTTATATTATATTTATTTCATTTCACTGTCTTGAGTTTTAATAAAAGAATTTATTCCAGCTGTTGATCTCTGTGTTCTGTGTATGCATATACATATCTATATATACTTTTGGCAATCACTAGAACAATTAAAAAATTGTAATAAATACTGATTCACCCCCCTCTCAGTATTTCCAACAATTGGTATCCGAGCCAAGTTTTTTCATACTAGCCTAATAGCTTGAAGAAGGATCCGCAACCATGTTGAGAAATCATGAAGTGTCAGGAAGACCTCCTTTGTTCGATGGCACTAACTTTGGTTTCTGGAAGAAAAGAATGACCTACTACTTAATGTCTCTTGGACCTAAAGTCTGGCATTTTATTCAAAATGAATACAAAACTACTTCCACTCTTCCAACAGACCAAGATGAGAGGAAAGCCTACATTGCAAATGCAAAGGCCACGAACTCCATCACTAGTGGAATCACTGATTCTAAGTTTACAAAAATCATGCACTGTACCTCTGCTAAAGAAATGTGGGAGAAGCTAGTTGGCTTGTACGATGGAGACTCAAAAGTCAAAAAGGAAAAGCTTCAAACTCACAGAAGACAATTTGAAAGTTTTAGGATGGAAGATGAAGAAGATATTGTAGCATACCTCCTATGAGTAGCTGAAGTGGTAAATTCCCTGAAAGGATTGGATGAAAAAGTGGAAGAAGGTACCATTGTTCAAAAGGTATTAACGTCTCTTCCAGATAGATTTGACTCCAAAATAAGCGCTATAGAAGAAGCAAAGGATCTAGATACCCTCAAAATGGATGAACTCCATGGAATTCTCACTACCTATGAAATGAGGAAAGGTGGCCCAAGCTACAAAGATGCAGCATTCAAGGCCTCAAAGTCAAAGAAGGGGAAAGAAAGGAATGAATGTAGTGATGAGTCAGATGTGGAATCTAAATTGGCTCAATTTGTACGAAAGCTAAAGAGAGGATCTAAGCTTAAAGGCAAGTATCCTCTTATCTATTTTAAATGTTGTAAAATAGGTCATTATGCAGCAAAATGTCCTCATAAACATGACAGTGATGATGAAGGAAGTTCTAAAAGAATGGCACATAAAAAGAAAGGGTTCAATAAGAAAAACTTCTTCTCCAAGCAAGATGAGTTTGATGAGGATGAGTTTATGGTCATCAAAAATAAATCAGATGAGGAAAGTCATCATGATGAAAGCCAAGAAGCATTATTCATGGCACTTGTAGATGATGATGACTCAGGGCTGGAAGGAAATGTAGATGAACTGTTAATAAGTGCCATTGAAGAAAATGAGAAATTACGGAACAAAATCATTTCTCTCAAAGTGGAAAACAAGGAAATAAGAAGGAGAGAAGATCTCTTGGAAGCAAAGCTTAAAGAAAAGGAAGAGACTTGTGAAGAACACAAGGCCGAAATAGTTTCTCTAAGAAAGGAGTTGGAGCAAATTGAAAAGGGCTATAAAAGCTCTCAAATACTTGAGACTATTCCGAAAAATAAAAAATCTCAACATGAAAAGTCTGGAATAGGTTTCAAAGGAGAATAGGTTTCAAAGGAGAATCCTCAAGCACTAAGAATAATGCGAAAAGCTATGCCGATGCACTTTCCTGCAATCCAAAAGATGAAAAAGTATGTTATTAAAAGTGCATCCCAGATCCCAAGAATGAAGAGAGAATTACTCCAAAGAAGAATGTGGAGTCGAATCATGGACACTACAGCAAATACAAACCTATACTCCACCAAGGGCCCATTGCAAATCCAAAGAACGAGGGAGGAGTAATTCCCAAGAAGGAAATCAACTCAAATCGTGGTTGCTTCAACAAGTACAAAACCATATTTCTTGGACACTGCTTTCACTGTAAAAATTTTGGTCATCAAGCCAGACATTGTATGGCTCGCAGAAGTGAAAAGACAAATCTAAAGGACCGAATAATCAACTCATATGCCCCCAAAAAGCAGGGACAAATCAAAACGTTCAATTCATTTGATCCCTTGACCAAATTTGATTTGATTTTCTCTTTCTGCTACAATAATGGACACTATGAATAAGACTGCCCACTCAAAGGAAGAAAAACGAGTAGCAAGAACTCCAGCATGGACAAATGTGGCTTGGCTCTATATGCTCAAAATAATGAAAACCAGTGGTTTGTAGATAGTGGGTGCTCCAAACACATGACAGGAGACAGAAGGATGTTTGTCTCACTAAGTAAAAAGGAAGGGAATGTGTCCTTTGGCAGCAGACCAGGCAGAATTACAGGAAAAGGAATAGTTACTTTGATCAATGGAAAAGGAAAAGCTCAAGATGCTCTGCTAGTTGATGGGCTCAAACACAACCTCCTGAGTGTCAGCCAAATCTGTGATCAAGGACATAAGGTCATTTTCAACACCAAAGACTATGAAATAAGGAACTCTACCTCAGGGAAACTTGTGGAAAAAGGGGTGAGAACATCAGACAACATTTACATTCTGAACAAGATTCAAGAAAATAAATGCTACTTAAGTCAGACAGATGAGAGTTGGCTGTGGCACAAGCGACTTGGACATACAAGCTTCGAAAATCTGATCAATATCAACAAGATCAAAGCTGTACAAGACATCCCAAGGCTGTCCAAACCAAATCAAGCAGTGTGTGGTCCATGTCAACATGGAAAGCAGACCAGAACTAGCCACAAGACAAAGGAGCTCTATACATTGAAGCCCTTGGAGATCATCCATGCCGATGTGTGTGGGCCAACTAGAAATCAAACACTCCAAGGAGAAAGGTACTTTGTGTTATTTGTTGATGATTATACTAGAACGATGTGGATATATTTCATAAAGTATAAATCTAAAACTTTTGAGTGTTTAAAGAATCTAAAAGCCCTTGTAGAAAATGAAAAAGATTAAAAAATTAAGTGCCTTAGAATAGACAGAGGAGGAGAATTCACATCAAACAAGTTTGGTGAGTTCTGTAATATTCATGGAATTAAAAGGGAATTCTCGGCTGCCAGAAAACCTTAGCAAAATTGGGTAGTTGAAAGAAGAAACTGAACCGTCCAAGAAATGGCAAGAACTATGCTCTTAGCAGCAAACTTACAACCTAAATTCTGGAGAGAAGCAGTAGGAACAACTGTCTATACACTGAATCAAACTCAATTAAGACCAAATTATGAAAAAACTCCTTATGAGCTATGGAAAGGAAGACCTGCTTCGGTGAAGTACTTCAAGATCTTTGGAAGCAAGTGCTTCATAAAAATAAATGATGGCTCACCCGGAAAGTTTGATTCTCGGGTTGATGAAGGAATATTTCTTGGATACTCTACATGGAGCAAGGCTTACAAGTGCTACAATTATTGACTAAAGAAAATAGTGGAAAGCATTGATGTAAAGGTTGATGAAGATCTTCCAAAAAAGGAAATTGAAGAACATGAAGATGACTCTCTCATTGAAGAAGAAGAACCTAAAGAGGAAGAAATAGAAGAGGAAGAAGAAGAAGAAGAAGAGGAAAGAGAACCATGTCATACCCCTTCAAAGATGAAGTATGTCCAAAGACATCATCCAGAAGAGAATATCATTGGTGACAGAGATGAAGGTGTGCAGACCCGAAGAAGGATATTAATCACACCTAAGAGAAAAGTCATTGCCCTCCTATCTATGATAGAACCAAAAACATTTGCAGAAGCAAGTAAGGATCCTCATTGGGTAAAAGCCATGGAAGAAGAAATGTCCCAAATTGAGAAGAAAAAGACATGGGAGTTGGTACCTCATCCAAAGGACAAAAACATAATAGGAACCAAATGGGTGTTCAAAAATAAAAATGAATGAGGAAGGATAGGTTATCAGAAACAAGGCAAGACTTGTCTGCTAAGGCTATTCACAAATTGAAGGAGTTGACTTTGAAGAGACATTTGCAGTAGTGGCTCGTATGGAAGCTATCAGGATGTTCTTGGCATTTTCTTGCTCAAGAGGATTCAAAATCTATAAAATGGATGTGAAATAAGCATTTCTAAATGGGGAACTCAAGGAGGAAGTCTACATGGAGCAGCCAGAAGGTTTTGATCTAACAACAGGAAATGACTTAGTTTGTAAGTTGAAAAAGGCTTTATATGGGTTGAAACAAGCTCCTAGAGCTTGGTATGCAAGACTGGATCACTATTTACAACAACAAGGCTTCAAAAAGGGAGTGGCTGGAAGTAATCTATACATAAAGACAGATGAAGGTAAGTTACTAGTTGCTCTTGTTTATGTCGATGATCTGATTTTTGCTAGTAACAATGATGAAATGAGCCATGAATTTTCTCAAAGCATGTCAAAAGAGTTTGAGATGTTAATGATAGGAGAGTTGTCCCACTTCCTTGGACTTCAAATATCTCAAACCAGAGTAGGATTGTGTATATCTCAAACCAAATATCAAAAAGACATGCTAAAAAAATATGGAATGGAGGATTGTGCACCCATGAGCACACGTATGACCACAAACTGCAAAATGAGCAAAGATGATGACTCCCCTCTAGTAGATGCAACTCATTACAGGTCAATGATTGGAGCCCTTCTATACTTAACAGCTACACGACCAAACATAATGCAAGCAGTAGGAATGGTGGGAATATTTCAATATCCTCCCAAACAATCCCATTTATTAGCTGTAAAAAGAATTCTTAGATATCTGAAGGGAACTTCTGATTTTAGTCTTTGGTACCCAAAGAACTCAACATTGACTGTAACTGCATACACCGACGCTAATTGGGCTATAAGTATAGATGATCGGAAAAGTACTAGTGGAAATGCATTCTTCTTAGGAGACTGTTTGGTATCCTGGCTCAGCAAAAAATAGTCATCCATATCATTATCCACAGCCGAAGCTGAGTATATTGCTACATCAGACTATTATACTCAGATACTATGGATGAAGGAAGCTCTAAAAGATCTCGACACATGTACAGATCAACCAATTACCGTTTATTGTGACAACAAAAATGCTATCATTCCCAGCAAAAATCCAGTGATGCACTCAAGAACCAAACACATACCAATCAAGTATCATTTCCTCTATGAGAAAGTAGCTGAACAAAACATCGTCCTGGAATATATCAGTAAAAAGGAGTAGATAGCTGATATTTTCATAGAACCTCTTCCTCAAGAAGCATTTGAACATCTGCATCAAAAGATGGGGGTTATTTCTTTATCATCACTCAAGTTCATTCATAAAGATGCAGTAGGACAGGGGGAGCAGTTTGATAGGGGGAGTCCATATGCATTCCTTTTCCATTGATGTCAAAGGGGGAGAGAGCAGAAGAATATTGCCATCAATAACAAAGGGGGAGATTTTTGGACACACATTGTCATTGATGTCAATATGGCAATATTCAAGGAGTAGACAGAGCCACCAGAGAAGCAGATGGAGACAAGAGGAGCAGACAGAGCCAAAGAAGAGGAGCACACAGAGCCATTGGAGCCATAGAGGAAGCAGACAGAGTTATCAGGAGCTATCGGAGGAGCAATGGACGCATTTAACAGCAAACAAACATGAGCCGTCAGATTTCCAGTGAAAAGATTTGACAGCTACTGGGCGATAAAGATGCACGGGAGATAGTGAGCGGGGCCGACGGTAAGCAGTATTCCCCGCACTGCTTTCGGAGGTGGGTGGTAAACGTACCATGGCATGCAATACCATTCATTGCATGACACGTGGATGACAGGACGCGGCAGAAAACCGCTTTATTGTGCATTAACATGCGGTTAAGTTACGGCGTCGGGAGGAGTGAACGTCATTAGATTGTGGTGAACGCGATCGATGGTGGGGGTAAATAAAATGGGTTTAACAAGTGGGGAAAGTAGCGGAGACTATCAGATCGTGAGCGATGATCGAACGGTGTGGGTTCAATCACATAAGTTTCTGATTGATGTGACAGGAGAACGACAGAGTAGTTTAACATTGTCGGATTGCCTGATGAATAAACGGACGACAGGTTTAACTTCACATGTTCTATTTTTACTGATATGACGTGGCATGTGGGACCTCTATATGGATATAACCTCGTTTATGTGGTTTCCATGAAGTAATAAGTCCGTGAATAAAAGATTCTCCGACATATATATTTTTCATAACAAGTCGGCCTGTCCTCCCTATGAACATGTCCCTTGGTGATAGGAAGAAGTCATATATATATATATATATATATATATATATATATATGTTGAAACGCTTCATTTCTGGAATTGATCTCAGGTATTTATATTACGAACAAATAATAGTTCACGACTCGTGAACTTGAAAAGAAAAAAGGGGGACCTCTCTGATTTTTTTTTCTTTTTAATAAGAATCATTTCTATTGTAATTCGGCCCCTCTTCCTCTTGAATGTGTCCTGTGAAACATTGGTTAATTCGAGCGCAGAGGAAGCTAAAGTGAATGGATGAGGGCAGCCAGAAGGTCGAGAGAGTGTTGAGGAAGCCGAAGCTCAAGCGAGGGAGAAGGAAGCCAAAGAGCCAGCGATTAAGCGGAAACAAATGGACAAAGGCATGAGAATATATAAAACAGTAAAAACAGAGAACTGTAGGGGCAGTTGTGGTAGTGAAGAACCAAAGTGTGAGGTAGCAGAAGTAGCAGAGGTAGAAGAGGCAATAGAAGCAACAGAGGCTATAGAAGCAACAGATGCAGGAGGGTAGGAGTGAGAGAACCTCAGCTGAATAGAATGTAGCTGCATACCAGTTTATTCCAAGGTTGGGTTGGAGCCCAAGAGGTTGGAGCCTCAGAACTAAACAGGACTAAAGTCATTAGGGGTAGGTGCTCCTAAGTGCAGAACCACTACTAAATAGAGCTGGTTCTCTGGAGGTTGGAGCCTCACTGAAGTCCAAGTTGGAGCTTGGAAACTATTCACAGTCAGAGATATACTTATATTGTATTTATTTCATTGCATTGTCTTGAGTTTTAATAAAAGCATTTATTCCAGCTGTTGATCTCTATGTTCTATGTATGCATATACATATCTATATATGCTTTTGGCAATCACTAAAACAATTAAAAAATTGTAAGAAATACTGATTCACCCCCGTCTCAGTATTTCCAACACTTTAATAGATTCATTTGTTATTGTATATTTGGATGATATACTAATATAAAATGCTACCTGGGAGGACCACATCCCACATTGATGCAGGTGCTGGAAACATTAAAGAAGCATCAACTACTAGAAAATCTCAAGAATTGTGAGTTTGCACAATAGTATTTGGTGTATCAGGGATATGAGATAGGTGGAGGATAATTGAAAATATATATTGCCAAGATAGAGGCCGTCATGAAATGGCAGGTGCCTAATGTTTTTGAGGTTTAGAGATTCATTGGGGAAACATAATACTTGAGGAAATTCATACTATCATTTTCAATGGTAGCAGCAACACTCCACACCATAAGAGTAAGTGGAAATAGTTTCTAGTGGCGAATGGTCAACAAAGGGCCTTTGAGGAGTTAAAGAATAAGATTATTCCAACACCAATTCTGGCATTATTGAACTTGCATCAGCCCTTCAAAGTAGAGACATATGTAAGTGGGTATGCTATGTGAGTGGTCTTGATGCAAGGATGAAGGCTTGTATGCTACCTTTTTGGAAGTATTTCATTGGGTAGTTCTTCACTACCCTACCTATGACAAGGAGATTCATGTCATGGTGCACGTTGTGAAAATTTTGAAGCATTGTCTAATGGGAAATGAGATAGTAATCCACACAAACCACCAACCAATATAGTACTTGTAGGCCTAAAGTAAGTGACAATAAACCAAACATTACTAGTGGATGGGGTTGTTGAGAAACAACAACAAAAAATTCCAGTTAATTTATTCTTGAATTAAAATCAAATTATATTCTCATAACAACTTGTGAATAGTTAATTAAGTTTAATTGAATTAATTACCTTAGGAATTTCGAGTTGGAAGTCTTTCTGAAGTCATGTATATCTTTCTGCAGTCATGTATTTGTTATCCCTAAATTTTAGGGGTCTAGGATGAGTTTATTTGAGTTGTAATTAGATAACTCAGTTTGATTGAGTTATAGACAGTTAAACTAGTTATAACTATTTGTGGAACTAGTAGAGGTCAAGTAGTGAGTTGTTGAACTGGTGCATCCTCAGTGCTACTCCAACAAACTGAAGATTCCCTCATGAGAAAAATCATGCATGTAAGTTTAGAGAAAGACCCAGTTGAGACTAGAGTGCAGGGAAAACGTACTATCAATTGTAGAATGATCCAACTTGTACAATTCATGCATGCAATCAGAGAAGGACCTAAGTTGGGATTGCACAATTATGGATGAAGGATTTCCTAATTAAATATGGGTTGATCCTCATAAGAATTGCGTAAGGAAATAGGGGCTTGGCAGTTAGCAAAAATTGGCTAAGTGTTGGTTAGTGCAGTCTTATCAGGTAGAGAGTTGATCATACTTGTGTAGGAACTTTTCTTATGAGAAAAAGATTTGTATTATCACTGAGATTTATGATTAATGCAATAGATAGTCGCGGTTTTGAGTAGTGGCTTTCCCCAGAGAAAATATTATGTTATGTGTCTTTGATTATCTTCCTCTTATCAATTATTGTTTTCATCGATCTATTGGTTTCTACTGTTTAAAGAGTAGAATAGATTCTTGTCTTGTGTTTTAGTACGTTACATGAGCTGTGAATTTGCAAGAAAATCTACATGGTATTGGAGTTGAAGGCATTATACTAGAGGCAATTTTCAAACTTTTGAGTTTTGGGATTACAAGTGAAATTCGAATTTGCAATACATTCTTCAGGTACGATTTGAGGCTCGAGTATGACTTGGAAGGAAGCTCGAATTATATAGCCTGGAAGGATAGGATGGAGGTTGTGTTGGAGGATAATGGCATCAAGGAATTCATTGATCAATACATTCGTAAGCCAACAACATCAAATGCACAGAATCTGGTAGAATGGAAAAAGTGTGTGGCGAAGGCGAGGTGGATAATCCTTGAGGGAGTTCGAGACCACATTCTCCTGAGTCTCCATGGGAAGGAAACACTGTATGCTGTGTGGAAAGCATTGATGGACCTATTCTAGAACAGCAGTGACCATAGGAACTTGGCACTAAAAGACAAACTTCGAAAAATCAAGATAGAGAAAGGCAAGACCATTCCAAAATACTTGACCATGTTCACTCACTGTCGTGATGAGCTTATAAGTGTTGGAATAATGGTTGCCGAGGATGAGTTTAAAAACTTCTATGCAACATAAAGGATTAAACGAGTGTTGACGAAACCCCATAACCCACAATAGAATGGGGTGGCTGAAAGGAAGAACAGAGGCATTGTAGCGACAACACATGTGATGTTGCATGATCAGGGCCTACCATTACACTTGTGGGCTGAGACATGCAACACAACTGTTTATTTGCAAAATAGGAGCCTACATCATGTGCTTGGGATAAAAACACTAGAGGAGGCTTTCTCCACTAAGAGGCTACATGTTGGTTACGTTAGGATTTTTGGGTCATCAGTATAATTCCATGTGACCAAAGATGCATGGAAGAAGCTTGAGTCAACAACAAAGTTGGGGATATTTGTGGGGTACACTGAACAATATAAACTTTGAAACGAGAACTATAAACTCAATACGAGAACTCTAGCCAGAAAATCACCCAAAAACATGAAAAATAAACTCGAAAATGAAAATTGTTGATGTTGGAATAACACTTTTTTTTTTCTAAGGTAAATTTTCAGCATATTTTAAAAATGGCAGTGAAAACCAATTTTTTGTGCAAAAAACACCTTGAAAACGAAAAGTGTTTGTGTTGAAATGATGTATGTTTTTTTCACAATAAATTTTGAACATTTTGAAATAATGGTGTAAAAGATTTTATCATAACCCCGAAAAACTTAAAAATTTCAAAAGAATAATGAAAACATAAATCTAAAAATAAAAACAAAAACAAAAACCATGAAAAAAAAGTAAATAAAAATATATATTTTAAAAAAACATAAAATTAAAAAAACTAAAAAAAAATCAAATATATAAAAAGACATAAGAAAAAATCAATCATAAAAATGTTAAAAAAGAAAAAGAAAATTAACCTATAAAAAATAAGAATTAAAAAAAATATATAAAGAAATAAATAACAAAAACATAAAATGTAATTTTTATTTCATTTTATCTTGTATTCATTTAAAAAAAAAATACAAAAAAAAAAAAAAAAAAAAAATAAAAAAAAAAAAAAAAAAAAAAAAAA
>Ga0115851_100534_pt1 | contig 17288 bp, 13 predicted proteins | sample InSIn2gowninarea_FD_83865 | JGI IMG/M metagenome (GOLD analysis project Ga0115851, IMG submission 83865)
GAGCGAGAAATCCCTCACCATATGAATAGTGAGTGACTCCGTCCCTTATGGTCGAGCGAGAAATCGATGGCGGCCTTAACAGTCGAGCCCCTACCGGTCCTTATGGTCGAGCACCTAAAGGTCCTTATCAGTCGAGCCCCGTTGCCGGTCCTTGACAGTCGAGTGTGCTTACGCACCCTGCCGGTCCTCACCATCGGAATAGTGAGTGACTCCGTCGATGGCGGCCTTGACAGTCGAGCCCCTGCCGGACCTTATATCACATGGTGTTGAAGGAACCAATGGATCTATGCATGCCTTGCCCATTTGGCTTTCTGTCTAATGAGTGTGTGTGTTAGGAAAGTAGTGTTCGACCTCCTCCTAAGCTCATACTCATTCCTCGACCTCGTAACCTCGGCCGAGTCGATGGCGGCTTTTTAGTCGAGCGTGCTAACGCACCCTTCGGGCCTTTTGTCATTTCTCTTCTAAGGATAAGGATGGAGCTATTATTAAGGCACCCCTTTGAGGTGAGCCAGCTGAGTATGTGCTTGGAAGAGTTTGGTCATTCTTCCCGATCTCCCTCCTAATATTCCTAACTCCTTATAATCTCCTTCACTGGACAGGCAGGATATTTCTTTCTGACTTTCCATTATATACATCACATTGCCTTTCCTTGCCTCATTAACTGCCAAAGAAAGGAGATCAATCTCGTTGCACCGAAATAAAGAAATAAAGATCATTGTATATTGAATGATGCCTGAATGAGAAAGAAATAGGAAGAATCTTAGAGCTGAGAGTTAGACCAGACTGAGTGAGGCTTCGCCGATTGAGAAGATATTTGGGATTAGGAGATCGCTAGTAAGTCATTATATATGTAATTATGCATGAATGACTTGATCGAATGGAAATGATTTCTTCCCATCAATCGATCAATCACGAAGGACTGAAACTTGTCCGTGTGTAAATAAGCCGCCTAAATAGACTAGCCAACATACATAGTCTCTCAATTTGTTAGTAGTGGAAAAGGTTATCCTCACAAACTTCCAAAAGGTATGTGTGTGGGTTTGGTAGACTGTATTTGGGGTTGATGCTCGTAGAAAAGTACAGTGGCGAGCGTTACACTTGCTATTGTAAGCTGTCTCTGCCTTCGTCTCTGCTGCTATCTCTAACCCTGTCTCTGCTGCCGCTTACTCAGATGCTTAAACCTAGCTAGCGGGTGATGCCTATGTCCATGTATATTACTTTGTTCTGGGTGCTGCTCGATCTGCATTAATATGTAGGGTCTGAATTTAGATTTGAATCAAGAGCATATTAAGCAGAACCTACTTGATAGCTTGGACTGCGCCTCTATTACCATAGCAAGCAGCCATAAAGCCAGAAACACAATCCAGCTTCTCCACCATTACCTCTAGCACCACCAGCAGCAAATGTGAATTAGATAGAACCACCACCAGCACGAATAGCAGCTTAAGAAGCAGTTGTAGTTTACTAAGGGAAAGCACCAGTCAAAGCATAGGCAGGAGCAGCACAAGCAAAGGTAGGAGAGGCTGAGGTAGCTTACCTATAACCAGCTGTTGATCCAGCACGAGTTGCTAAAGATGCAGAGACAAAGGCTCGCACTTCTACTAGGCTACTAGGAAAGACATATGCAAGGGCTACAGCACCTACAGCTTATCCAGCAGAAAGACAGCGAAGGCATAGGTTGGAGAGACAAGGGTTAAAGCACCACCAGCACCACATCGAGATCAAGACCCAAAAGTAGCTGGAGCAAAGCAAGCATCTTAGCCACCGCTCGCCTAGCATTTATGTCATTTCGAAATAAAGACCCAGCAGCTGAGTCAGAAGCAGGGGCGGGTGCACATCTATATCGTGGTGCCTGTTAGAGAGCTATCACCTCACCACGATATAGATCCAGAGCGAGACCCAGATCCACCAGTAGCAGATTTAGATTATGAAATAGATAGGCCATTAGGTTATGAAATATCTCTCCCTAACGGGATAGGGTATGAAATATCTAGATTGAAAGGGGTCTAGGCGCAGAGACAGAGGCAAGGAAGACAAAAGCAGTTGAAGAAACAAAAGTCTTAATTGATCCAGATCGAGCAGATCAAAATGCAGCATCCGTGCCCGTTGAATCATAATCCGTTTATCCACCAACAACCATTGAAGCGCTTTATCCTGAACCAGCTGATTTCATTTACCCACTTACCTCTGTAGTGGAAACCGAAACAAGGTAAACTTCATCTTCAATTGGTTCTGTTACTGCAGGGTAAACTAAATCAATGGCTAGAGGAACTGTCTACACCCGAGTTTCCGCGGGATTAACTGATGGAAGGTAAACCAATGCTTTTACTGCGTCTACCTCCACCCCTGCATGTCTACTGATCGGATCCTATACCTGCTTTGGTCGGAATCATTGACTAATAATCTAAGAATATACGATACACTGTGCCTTATTTATGTTTGGACCTGCCTATGCTACGGAGTCGGCGCAAACATCGTGAGCCCTTGCCCCCCGGAGGGACAAGCGGCTTCGCACCTTGGTCGATCAGCGAAAAAACCCCAGGCCAAGCCATTCCTTTCCAAGACGCCTAGGACGAGTTTAGAGAGGAGGTCGGGATCAATCAGGTAGGCCCACAGCTCGAGGACTCCTGCCTTGGAGAACTCAAGTCCTAAGCAGGATGATCCCCCGTCGAGGCTCTCGTGATAGTGGCTCCGCGGCAACACAGGCATCGCGTTTCACCATGCTCGGGTTTCATCATTCAGAAACGTAGAGCGGAGCCTTGCCTTCCTTCTTTCAGGGCGTTAGCATCTTACCTAGCCTTTACTAACGGTATGGGACCAGAGGATATTACGCGCCTGAAACTCAGCAGATGAAGCGGACACTTGATTCCGTGCCATGCGATAAACTGAGATTCCTTTTTACTTAATAATATAAGACACTTTAGATCAGGCGTCAAATTCAATCGATTTTCATGTAATGGTAGTACACTACCCATTTCGAATCGATGGACCATAATAGCGTAGAGTTATGCATTTTCGCCATTTCTTCTTAATTTAAGGGAAGTTTTTGACATTTTTGAACCTACTTCTTTTCTCTAAGCTTCTCTTAAGGCTAGTGAAACCACACACTATATGGTTCCGGAATCTTTCTTTCTATGCATGCTTTTATTTGTGCCTGGCCTGACTCTATATGCATGCATTAGGCCTTTCTGTACCGGGCGCTATATGGTGCATGGTCTGACTCTATCTATCCCGGAATCTTTCTTGTCTGTACCGCAACCTAATCTATATAGTGTTTATCGTTTCACACACTTTATATGAGTGATTGAGTGAAACTTCCAACTCTATGGCTCTAAGAAGTAGTGATTGAGTTCCCACTTTCTTTGCATGCTTCTTTAGCTAGTGAGTAGTTCCACTTCCTTTGCAAGCAATCTGATCTGTCTTGGCTAGTGAGTAGTGAGTTCCCACTTCTCCTCCCTAAGCTTCTATTAAGGCTATTGAGCTGGTGAAACTTCCCACTACTCATCTAAGAAGGCTATGGATTGATCTATAACTCTATATGGCTCTAAGAAGGCTAGTTCCACTTCTTTGCAATCTTTCTTGAGCCATCTATCTATCTTCTTTGCAATCTTTCTTGATCCATCCTTCCTCACCCTCCTACCTCAGGTGAGCCATCCTTCCTTTGGGTTATGTTTTCTTAGAGTAGTTAGTGCTGGGTTAACACTTCTATCAAGTAGGTTGCAATCTGACCTACGGGATACTGCCGGACTCCTCTTGCCAATCAAAGAAGAAAGACAAGAGGTGTAGGTTGCTGGTTGGTTAAGCCGCTCTAAGGTCAGGCTCCGAGATATGACTTGTGAACTTGATCGGATTCCTCCTTTCCCTAAAATCAAAATATAGAATATAGTAACTTATTAGAAACTTACGTGGAAAATCTATACTTTGATATGGAGAGAGCAAATGGGCAGCTATAGCTGTCCCCTACCCCGCAGCTATGTATATAGCCGTCTTGCCCAACAGCAAGACCCGTGGAAGCACCTGTAGTGCCATCAGTGGAAAAACCAATCGTAGAATAAGCACTGGTTTCACTAGTACCATCAGTAGTCGCTTACCTAGTTCCAGCAACAGTAGACCTAGTAGCGTATATAGAGGAATAGATTGATCCAGTTTCTTCTGATCTTTACCCCGTTGATCCGGTTGATGAAGCAGTTGACCGAGTCAAAACAGCAGTAGATCCAATCGAAAATGGACAAACCACCGCAACATATATAATATGTGTTGACATCACAGGTGCCGTAAGGCCTAAAGACCATAAGCCCCCCCACCCAATAAGTAAATTGAAAGGTCCGGAGGGTCTTGCGCTTCCGAGTGCAAGGACCCGACAGGGGGCTCGACTGATAAGGAGAGGAACTTGAAGTTGCTTTCCCTCTCTTCAATAGAAAGGCAAAAAACAACCACCTTTCCACTTCTTTCGGCGGCTGGAGCTACTGCTGGAGGAAGCTTTCTTTCGGACTAGACCAGTTTTACGCCTACTCACTCAACCCTTCTTGCGTTCGTTTCGCTTAGCGGGGTTGGAAGCTGTCAAAGGAAGAATGACTTCCTCCGCTAATTGCTATAGATGTTATATCTAATCTATATAAAGTGAATGTTATCAAAGTAGGATGAAAGAATAAGCCCTAGGAACAGGATACATATTCTCGGCTTACCAAAGGGAATATCAGCCGAGCAAGAGAAGTACGAGGGAGGGTTCGGTCACTGCTTCTACCTCAACTATTGGAGTTAGCAGGTTGGTTTAGCCCTGGTTCAGTGAGCTAATGTATTTTATTAGTAGCTTCCGGTAACAACTGTAAGGGTGTCAACCTATATCCGGTTAGTGAAGAGAGAGTTGCTGTCCCAATGGTTAGCTGTCCGAGCTTACTAGCTGCAAGGGAAGGCACCGGAGCCTACTAGCTGCAAGGTAGGGATGATCACCCAAGAGTAGAAGGAAGAACGAGGTCAAGGGGACAACCTATCAGCTCAGCTGAACCCCACTTGTACGGAACCCACTTGTAAATAGAGCCAGATCATTCGCCGCGCCGCCCAAGAGGAACAAGCAATATAAACAAGAAACCACTCATTCGCAAAACACTCATTCGTATTAGAGAGAACCAACTCATTGGCCGCCTCAAGGTTAGGACCAACGCAGCAAGAAGGTCAGGCCCAAAGCAGCTAGGCAAGGTGGAGGTTAGGACCAAACCGGCTAAGGTAGTTACACTCTGTAATCATACTAGTTCTAATATAAAGAAAAGCGTATTCATACATAGGTGATCTCTTATACAATGTTCGTAATAGTGGTAATGAAGTAAGTCCATTGTACGGGATCAATCATAACAGTGTAAGTTCAATATGATGATAAAGGTAATCACATTAACCTCGTATATCATATGAGACCAATGGAGTTGTATCTATGTAAATACTATAAGCCCTGTTATAGAACCATACGTATGTTAGCTTGAAGAAGCTGGGTATAAGCAAGAGATCATAGCACTCGAATACCACTCTTGTTTGAATACTAGTGATATAGGATAACTAAGGACCCTATATTAGATACAACATACAGAGCTATCATCTTAATCACAATGGTAGTCTAATTACCCTTATCAATAAGCAGTAACCTGACCTTTATTCCCATAGTTACTCTATGTATTATTACCGTCATGATCAGTGTTATGACTCTAATAGCTCAATGATTACTGTTTAGCTTAAGTCAATCGGTTCAAGTTGGAAAGAGTAGTGATTAAGGTACATAGCTTATATGATAATAGTATACATATTAATGGTCAAGCTACTAGTGAAAGCATATCCAACATAGTGTTCAGAGTAAGCTATAAGTATTGGTATAATAATGAGGATAGTAGTATGGTTCCCTATAACTGTCATCAATGAGACTCTAACACATCTCTTGTAGTAATTGGACTCAGTATAGTAATGAATATGGGTTTGCTGATACTAATGGCATATGATACACAAGTAATGGAATACTCGTATTCATAGTCAACACGCTTGCTTGTAAGCTTCTATGTATAACTTAACACTAATAAAAGGACACGTTCCTGTATCTAACATAAGCTCGTGATGCTTACTTATATGTATTACTCATCTAACTTGGATAGGTAGTACTAAACCCATATAGTGTAAAGAGTTAGATTAGGCTTGTACAATGAGCTGTATATCTCTAGTACTGGTATATCCCTATGAATCCCATGCCGAGCTAACTAAGAGCTCATATCATCTTAGTAGTACCATTGCTTATCCCTTATTGTATCGTAGCTTGTCTTATGCTATCTCTTATTCGCTATGTCTAGCTCAATGATCCATCATATACAGCTCCTCGGGATTGGTATATATTAGTAATGCCTTTTATTACCCTTGCACAGGAATAGTAGTGCACATACTAGTCTAATCATCAGTAAGCTCCAGCTTATACCTCATTTCATCCTGCTTAACTATCCCTGGTATCACGTATATGTATATTATGTAAATACAATACATCTTATATCACTACTATCCCAGTAAGTAGAGTAAGCATAGTAGAAGCTTAGTAGTCCATGGAGTAACAACCATGATACTTATGGAAATACAAGAAATTGGAACGTAATATGATAGTACTGCTCTTTATAGTATTACAGCTTATTTGGTTAACTAGTATGATATCCATATGTAACTGGTGTCAATACTATATGGTTTAAGCAAGGTATATAGCTTAGTTTCATCAAGTAATCATCACATATCTTTTATAAGCTTGATAACGTGTAAGCCTAATTACTGATATAGGATATACAAAGCAGGTACGTATGAAAGGTGAAACACAGATACCAGCATATATATAATATTCAATCCTTAGTAATAGTCTCAATACCCTCGATTGCCTTATATGGAACCAATAGTCAAAAGAGGTGGTATATCTAGTCCAGCTATCATGATCAAGCTAGTTACTGCATGTACTATGATTGCACTTGTTATGATTATGTTTGTGTGAATGTGCAAATTAATGGTACTAATACTCTCCCTATAACCTACCCCGAGTCAAAGTCTGAGATAGTGCGACGAGCATTGGAGTAAGCAATATCAATATGCTTATTACGATAGGTGGTTATGAGAGAAACAAGAAGGGTGGAAAACAGAGTAAATACTAGCTGCTTGCTTAAAGCTGACATGAAGCTCCTATCGATGAAATACAGGTACATGTAGAAACAAAGCTGGTTGTATACTCAATTACGGAACTAAGCATACTGGTTACGTGTTATCAAGCTTAGTCATATCTACAGTATTGACCTAATCTGTGTTCTAAGCATTCAATCTACTCTATTAGAATATGGAAACAGCAAGTATGTTATGAATAGTGTGATATGTACTATATTAGCATAATGAACTGGTCCCTATGTTATGTATACAGGTGAAATCATAGGTCATTACCGTTGTAACATGGGTCTCTAAGATCGAGACTTGTATTGCACTCTTTGTAATGATCGTTTCTCTATTCCATGATAGTTATGGGATTACTAGTACCACTATAGCCTTTATTGCTCTTATTGTGTTATGTATTTCACTGATGAGATTGAGATCCAAGCTGATTACGATCGAATAAGGGGAAATAGACATTTTCGATCTGACCTGATTGAAAATAGATCGATATGCTTTGCTTCTTCTCTTGCAACTGGCTTGACTCCTGCTACTTTATACTGGAAGAGCTGGAAGAGATGGCTACTGTTAGTGGATCCATAAGTTGCTATGTTGCTATGTTGCTATATGGTTGAACCTTCACTTGCGGAGCTTAGATCGTTTATCACCTCATTTTGACCCTTATCACCCTAGCGGAGCTTAGATCATTTCTTTCTCGGAGGAGCCTAGGCCTAGTTAGAACCCTTTTCCCTGGCTTAGTGCTTGGGTCTTGCTTCTTGCTTGAGCTTATGGGATTGATTGAGGAAGAAGGGGATCTGAATGCTGAATGCTGGGTCGGTATGCTTGCTTGGATGCTTGGGATGCTTGCTGGGTCTGCTTGCCGGGTTCTGGCTTAGGGCTTGAGCTTCTGGGGTTTGGTTGGGGAGCTTCATACGGGCTTTGAAAGGAAAGGGGTTTGAGAGCTTCATGGTCATGCTGGGCTCATCTTGTTGGGTCAGGCTTAGTCTTTTATTACTTAAAGCTCACCAGACTTGCCCCTCCTTCCTCTCCCTAAGAGTGAGCCATCCTCCTATTTAAGGAAAGATCTCTCTAGGCTAGGCGCTTCTAAGCTGAATGAGTCCGGGTATATATAGCTTCATCTTCCTTACAACCTTTCTATGTGAGTCTGAATTAGAGGGAAAGGCTTCCTCCTTCTCCTTCCTTTCCCCTTCCCTTGTCTACAAACTCACCCACCTGAATACCTAGACCTGTTAACCCTAGACCACTTGCTTCATGAATTGCTTAATGGGTACTGCTATTTACTTATTATCAGGACGGCATGCATGATACAACCTTACCTTACCCTTTCCTTACGTGCATATACCTGTGGTTTTTCATACTTTACCGCTTCACCCAACCTTTGTGAATGGAGTGATCCCTAATTGACTTATTGGGTGGGGGGGCTGGTCGAGAGTTCGCTTACTCACCCTTAACAACCAATTAAGTCAGCCAGGAATCTTAGTGGGAAAACACTATTGCTATTAACTACCCTACCGAACCTTTACTTAGGAATTCTTATGGGTAACAAACACTATGAACTACTGTTCCCACCGAACCTTGCCCATACGATTCAGTTATTAGAAACTACTGCTAGGAAGGAATAGACCTACCCGCCTTGAGTTTACTTATACTGCCTGCTACCCACTTTCTCTTTTACCACCTGAAAGAAATAGACCTGCCTTATACCTAGCCTAGTACCACTTGAATTAATCGCTTAGTGGCTACTGCACTATACCTTTCCTTTACCTGGAAGCTAATGACTTGAATAGTCTCATTCCCATTCATCATAGTGATAAATAGTACAATGGTGAACTAAAGCTGGATTTACTATGCTCTTAGCTATGGGATTCAAGCTTAGATATGTATAGCGTTTGATTCTTAATAAACCACATCATGAACTATGGTGAGTATAGAGCTTTGTTTATACTAATGGAAACAGTGAATCCCATAGATGTTTGACTTATTACATATGCTAGCTTAGATACTAGTCAATGGTTCCAAGTATGGACACACTGTGATTAGAGTAAGCTTAGATAAGGTATAAGCTAGGAAACAACCCTTACATATAAGCAAGTAACTATAAGCTAAGATAAGGTTATGTCATGTAATTGAATATGGTTAAGCCTGATTACATGTAAAGCTTTGTCAAAAAGGTAACTAGCTATTACAGTGTAATGGTTATGAGTACTATGAAGATCGAGCTTACACTACCTAATCTGTGTTCTTTATCCATACTACCCTTCCAGTATGTACAAGATAGAATCTCCCTTATATATAAGTAATCAATCTAAGCTGAATAAGCTGTAAGAGCAATTCCCTTATACCTCTTGTTCAGGATCACCAGTTCACATTTGGTTATGTTTATAGTTAATATGTAGAATAAGGGTGTTGACCTTATAAGTGACATGGAAGCTGATTCCATCAACAATGGGTACAGAGATGGTACTATGTATGAATACGGTGTGATAAGGCTCGATATTCAATGACAGTTAGATCAGTGTTTGAATCATACATATACAATATCCATACTAGTGAAGCAGTGATAAGAACCAATAGGGAATGGTTAGTACACAATGGTATAGGTAAATAAGTAATCAACCTTTATTATGTGATCTTATTGTTTACGTAATGACTTTTAGTTAACCTATTCTGTACAGTTAATATGATGGCAATAAGAAGATTTTATGAGATAGAATATGGAGAATAGAGTATGACCTGCTTATTCCGGGTAAAGCATGTAGTGATTGAGCTTATTCCCCTAATTCACCTTATAGCTAAGAGTACAAGCTAATCGTAATAGCTATACTTATACGTATCTATATTAGTATGATTCCCATTGAAACCTATGTAAGCTTAAGTAGCTGTAACGTAACCTTTCTATTAGGATAGCAATATTAGCCTAATTAATAAGGTTGATGTAATAGCCTTGTATAATGGTGGAAATGACTGTTCTAGTATATGAAATGAATATGGATTACTCTTATATAATGACCTTATCACTAGACACGTAATCTATCAGTGTACCATAAGGGTAAGGAGTACTACTACCATCGAATCTACACTATAACAAGGTCCGGAGGTCTTGCGCTTCTGAGGGCAAGGATAAGGCAAGGTTTGATATGAGCCCAGTGTTACAAGGTATATTAGTAGTAATAAGCTTATAGTGAGGGGTATAGTTCATTCCATGTAGAAGCTAAGCTCTTGTTCAACCATTACAAGTAAGCATGATCTCGATTAGGAGATACACACAGGTATAAGTAGTAGTGATATGCCATTAGTCTAGTACCAGGACTTGGTTTCCCGTTGAGATGCAATCGATACAAGGTTAGGGAAAACATGGACATGGATACTACATAATGGTATATTCAAGATATGTGATGTAATTCCATTGGTTCACTCTTATATGATGTGTAAATCATACTATGTTATCAATAAAGGTGGTGTATTTGCCTAATATTCATATTAGTATTAGTAATAGATACGAGTAATAGTAATGGGATACGTGATTGGAATAGCTCTATACGATTCATCATAAAGACTAGTTCATAGTGGTGCTATGTTCCCTATATCACATAAGCAAGAGACTAGTCACCCCTTCCTTCCTTTCAGTGCCAGGAGAATAGTGGGGTGAATGATTGAATGGGACTGACTCAACCCACTCATAAGACCAGTTCATTAGGCCAGCGCCTCACTCATTAGGTCAGTAGAAGAGACCCATCCAGTATAACCCGTATTTCCATCCGTTAGAAGAGGATATATCGGTCAGTCAGTCTTTATAACGACTCCTTCGCAGTAATTAAGGTTATCTCCCATGGTGGTTCCCTTTGATAGTTGCTCTAGAGTTGCACCAAAACTCAATTTTGGCTTTAAGGTGCGAAGCCGCTTGTCCCTCCGGGGGGCAAGGAACTCGATGATTTCATGCAGTGAAGGTGATTCCTTTCGATAAGGTGACAGCAGAAGGAAGCTTATACAGGTGAGGTGAGCCTCTATTCTAAGTTCATGAGGTATCTTTCTCTTCTGTTATATTAGAACTCTACAACACATTATAGGGCCTTTCGAGATCCATCCGGGTCGATAACTCGCATTTTTCATTATCCAAATCGATGATTTACAGCTACTTCGTTCCTGAAGCAATATATAAAAATGCCGATTGGTCTGGTCCGTCAATTTGAAACACCTTCTTTATAAGCAGTTGTTTGCCAAGTTCAACGGTCAATTAAGCATTATCGCAAGGCCCCTCTATCGCTGCGCCCCTCAAATCGCTAGCTAGAAGGTAGGGTTCTCCTATATTTGTTCCCCTCAAAGAGCGTTTATCTAATGATCGAATTACGTAAATTGAGAACCCGATTAATAGTACTTTCAATTATTATATGATGCATACGTTTATCAAGCGATGAAATTAATGAAAAGGATAGCTCGTCCCGCTGAGGGTGAGGGTGAGATACGAACCGCTTACTCGACCTTGGTTTGACCTGGTAATTTCAATACTTCAGGGTGGCCTATGTTAAGGAGGTGGGGGTATAAAGCATTAGGTGGTTTTGAGATTGAAAAGCATATGCTGGCCTCGCTCTTGGTTAATCAACCAGCAAACAGCAAGCAAGCGATACCCGCCAGCCTAACCAGCAAGCTCCCCAGCTCCCCAGCTAACAAGCTAACCAGCCAGCAATTGCAGCAAGCAAGCCTGGCTCTTATCCCAGCCCGTTTCTTTTATTAAGAGCCCATGGTGGAAAGGGTGTCCCTCCCATTGATTCGACCAGCTCGGTTCTTAAGCCAGCCAGGTAGTAACGAAAAGCAAGTAACAGCTGTACCATCCAGCAATATCCATTGGAGTCCCACTTTTGGCATTTGAAAAGCTTCCTTCCCTGATTACAGGAAAGCGCCCTCCGGGTCCTTTTTTCGCTCCCCAAGGCTCCGAGAGATATTGAGGCAGGGTCGATAGCTTGTAGGGAAAAAGACTATAGTGAGGTAGTGCTCTTGGCTAGAAGAGCCAAGAGGAAGGACCCCATTTGGGCACCAAAAGGACCCATTGGAGGCACAAAAAAACCATAACCAATCTCTCATTATGCGGGCAAGCATTACCTACCTACCTACCTTCCCATACTGGCACTACCAGAGACTAGATTCCCTGTGTACCTTCCCGGTACCGTACTTCTTCCCGCCCTGTGCTGCCGTCCTGTGGAGGCTATGCTCATTCTGCAATGGCTGATAGTAGGTGATAAGGAGCTATGCTCATTCAGTGTGGCTATGTTGGCAGAACTACCAGGGGGTTAGTCTGGGAACCGGGAGTGAAGTGGAAACATCTATTAATGAAGTTTAGGCATTGCCTTATTCATACTATTCATATGAGCTATTCGGGCTAGTGACTTACCCCTGAATTCCAACTGCTACCCATGTTGAATGAAGCAATTCCCTAGAACTCGCCTTATCCTATTGTGTCATAATATAGAGGTACCGCCTGCTTATCAACTATAGATATAGGAAGAAATTCGTAATAAAGATTGGGAGACTCGCTGGCGAAGTCCAATGGCGAAGTCCAACGGCTGAGTCCATCCAGCGTGGGAAAGCCAGTCATTTATAGGGTGGAAAGCCTATCTAAGGTGGGCTATAGATGAGTGAAAAATCTATAGATTAGTGACAAATCTGTGGGCATCCAGCGCGCTATCTAGCCAGTCTATCCATTATAGGCCGGTCATTCGTGGGCCTTGTATTAGCCAGTCATTCGTAAAGCCAGTCATTCGTTAGTCATTCTCTCTAACCGGTCTAACACCCTTCACCCTTCACAACTGGGGTTATCCCCTTCACACATTGATCTATCGTACATCAATCTATCTCGTACATCGATCTATCATCAAGGTTTCTGAGAAAGGGACTGGCTCTCGTATCTGTAACTGATTAGCCTAGTTATTGAAATGTTGATGAGCCGTTGATGAACCCTTCACCCTTCCATCCATTTGGGCAAGGGAAGGAGATCATCTCTTTATCTCTTCATTTTGGCCTCCGATGCCCAAGCGGGGCAGGGGCAGCATACTCGTGGTATGGCCTGATGAGCCTGTCGGGGAAGGGTCTCTGATGAGCTCCCCCCGGAGGAAGACTTGATTGAGAAGGATAGAGTGATACATTTTGGTTGCGACTTGTTACATGAACTACTACCCGAAGAGTTTGAGCGGCGTTTGGCCGCTCTTTTAGGGGGAGGATAGCCACTCCTGAGGCATGTGTTTTCTGTGGATCGAACAATATCTCCATTTATGCCAAACTGATTAGCGGGCGTCGAGAGACGAAAGCCGGCTCGCTTTCTTGGTTTCGGTTCGACCATTATATAAGGGGGGGGGGCGTCTCTGTTCTTATTCATGTCACCGAATACACCCCAATATTTAGGCCAATAATTGAGCTGTTTCATTCTCATTCTTTATATATGTCATTACGCTTTAGCAAAGACAGACACAACTCCATAGATGTTTCTTATTTAGACCCCGCTCCTTATCGCAGGTCTCCCCTCGGTCAACTGCTTTTGGCCTTCGATGGGTGAATGCTTTACGGCTTGGCTGGCTCGCACTTCTCCCTGTGGAGTTATCCCTTCTGTTTTTCACCTTGATCTCCTCACCCTGACGGGAAAGCAATAACGAACCTTTGTCAGGCGAGCCATCCTTCCTTACCAACTCCACCCCTGCCCCTGGTATTGGCTGGTATTGGAACCAACTCCACCCTGGAACCGAACCCTACCTATTGGTATTGGAACCACTAAACCAACCCCTGGTATTGGAGCAACCTGACCCCTGACTAAACCCATTTATGCGCCTAAAGGTCCTCGACCAAGAAAGAAACCTCGATCGAATGAAAAGGTCATTTATGCTTTAGGTCGAGGGAGAGGTCGCGCTTATGGATAGGTCGAGGGAGAGGTCATTGTAGCGCGAGCATATTACATTCATATTACATATGTAATATGATCGATAGGTTAGGTCTAGGTCAATTCCGATTTCTTGTGATTCCGATTCGACATCCTCCAACCAACCGGTCATGAATCACCCGCATTCAGGTCAAACTGATTTATCGCGTGATCGATCATATTACATACGTCATTTTGATCCCGGTCATGAGCTAACGCATGCTGGTCACCAGCTATGATGGTGGTGTTATGAGCTACGCTGGTGGTGTGATGGTGAAACCAAATAGACCTGAAGTCGGTTGAGTGCTCGATCTGGCAATCAAGCGTAAATGACCTGTCCCGATCAATCAAGCGTCAATGTCCTCGACCAATCCAACATGGATGGACTTCTCTCCCGTCGATCTGGGATTCATGCAGGTCATTCTTATTACTGAAATGAGAGAATTGCTACTAAATGGTATAGAGATGGACTACTAGCTGGACCACTAGGGACAGAATGCATGGTGGTACTGCCCTACCCCAGTGGTAACCCAATGCCTGTGAGAATAGGTATCGAATGCTAGGCGGTCCAGTGAGAATCTCATTCCAGTGGGTAAGCCAGTTATACACTTCTCCGGATTCATGCGGGACTGATGGATGCTGGCTGGATGGTGACATTGGATTTTCCGGATTGTTGCCGCTGCTACCGATGCCTCCCTACTTAGCTTTGTCCCTGTCTCTGTCTCTATCCCTGCTTACTTATGCGGGCTCTGCACCAAGCTATTGACTGACTGTGGGCAATGGCCTTGAAACTATTGGTTTTGGATTTGGATCTCCAACAAGGTGAACCACTGCCTATGTCCTTGCCTACTCTCTGTACCCACCTTTGTCTCTGCGGGATCAACGGGCTATGCTTCCACTCCGGCTGTGAACTTGGATTCTGGTTTTCTCACCTTTGGTGCTGGATCGACAGAAGCAACTGCTTCATTGACTGAACCAACTGGATCTATAGGGGAACTGGATCACGATGACGATCATCAGACTCTTCACCATGATCACTAAGGTCAGAAGAATCTCGATCTCTAAACTCAGTATCTGGATCTAGCTTTCGAAAGACAGAATCTGGCTCTGTAAGGTATGCTGCTAGGCAATATGGTTGTGGGTAAGCTACTGGATATGCCCATTTCCCTACGTGTGCTTCAAAAAGAGAATCTACTGCCTTCTATATATACCTATACCTTTGGTGCTTCTCCTACCTATGCCTCTCCTGCTGCTGGAGAAACAATAGCTGCATGGCTTGGCTTAGATGGCTCTGTAGCTGGATCAACTGGTTCTGCTCAAAAAAATAGAGAGAATCTATTTTCTTATCCATTCTATCTTGTTCGGATAGGATAATAATAAGCCCTACCCAGTTCCATGTCCCATGGTTGGTGAATCCGAAGCTTATACCTAAATGGAAACTGTATCACCGCCCTTTCTCCCGCTCTATTATTAATTAATGGCACGAGAAGGTCCCGGAGGGGCTTGCGCTTCCTAGTGCAAGGAATAGTGGGTCACAGAATACATCGATCTGGTATGGTTCTGGCCCTGGTCAAATGGAATACGAATGGTAGCGGGAACTAGAATGTCGCATGCGAGGATCCGAAGCTTGTTAATACGTAGATAATGGACGAGAACTAGAATGAGGAATGAAATGTGATCAAAGATCCATCCGGGTGGACTAGACTTAATAATGAGATGGAATACGATTACCTATAGAAAAAAGAGGTAGAGGTTAGAGGATATTCTTATTCTGTTGCCCTACCTATTGAATAGATGAGACTCTTGCCCTACTTGAATACTCTTGATCGCTATCCTACTCTTTAAGGCCTGGCCACTTTCTTGTAATAGTAGGGCACAGCGCATGACCACTAACCTTGCCGTAATCTAAGAATCCGGGCTCATAAGCTCGGGCTGTTCTTCCCCGTTTCCCCCACCTCTATGGAATGAACCACACTACCGGCTTACACCACTGTATGTGGTAGGCGGGAGCACCCACAACCACCTAATAACTCAGTCGCTCATCTATACCGCCAGCAAGCTAGACCCTGTAGCCCCAGTAGTCATTTCCCACAGCTTCCGCTATGTCCGAACTCCGTCCAGCGGCCGGGAAAGCACTTGCCAGGGATCCTGGGGCTTACAAAGCGTATAAAGTTCTTACGGCATTTGATTTGACAGGGAAAGAAGGCGGCTTGCTTATCCCTTCATGTCGCCCATTAGTCTGGAAGAATATAAAGAGTAGACTCTGGCTATCTATTTCTACCCGAAAGCACCCGAATGAATTCTTATAGGAGGGGGAGGCATGGAACCAAAACCTCTGTCTGTCAGGACCCCTATTGACCGCGGAGGAATAGAAGCAATAATGGGTGGAAACCCACTATAGCTGTTTAAGGCAGTCCATCTATCTATATGAAGGGGTCAATCTTGGCTGTTGTTCCCTAATGGGGAAGCGCACGCACGGGGTTATTATAGGAACGTGATGTGGCGAAACTTGCGAGATTGTTCCTTATAGAGTAAAGATCTTCAGATCCCGGGATCAAAGTACCTTTATACACAGACATGTATGAACCATACCATCTCACCTCCTCATGATAGGCTGCCTCAGAGTTCATAGCAGATTCCTGGCATCATGAAATGTTTTCTCATCTCGCTAGCTTCCGGTGGTAGCTCCATTTGAAAAACACCCATTTCACTAGCATTTGGATATTGGGAATGACTCCTTCCTATCGCAGTATATAGGACTTACTACCCCGGACAGCTGCAGTAGCTTAGACAAGTCAGGCAGGGGCCACTCCGGTGTTGTGTTGATCACTTGACATGACGAAAGGGAGAAAGGCTCTAGTAAGCTTAGCTTGAATGAATTCCTTTGTTGGGAGCCGCTCGCTCGGTAGCGTCCTCCCCTCGGCTTGAATGGGATCTCCTCTCGATGGCGGCCTTATCAGTCGAGCACCTAAAGGTGATGGCGGCCTTAACAGTCGAGCCTGCTTACGCATCCTTATGGTCGAGCCCCTGCCGGTCCTCTCGATGGCGGCCCTCTCGATGGCGGCCCTCTCGATGGCGGCCCTTATGGTCGAGCACCTAAAGGTCCTTATGGTCGAGCGATAAATCGATGGCGGCCTTAACAGTCGAGCCCCTACCGGACCTTATGGTCGAGCACCTAAAGGTTAGGGTTTACTTATTGCCCCTCTCAAATAAGTAACCAAAACAG